>OHQY01000413.1_pt1 | contig 11104 bp, 8 predicted proteins | sample 1578311 | NCBI WGS metagenome assembly OHQY01 (sample SAMEA3879545, study PRJEB24766) | human gut metagenome | biome: human-associated habitat; feature: feces | place: USA | collected 1985/1987 | reverse complement strand
AGAAACATTCGTGAATATGGGGATGAAGTACTGACCAAGACCTGCAAAGAGGTCAAGGAGATGACACCCCGGACCAAAGAACTGATCGAGGATATGTTGGAGACTATGTACGATGCCAATGGCGTAGGGCTGGCGGCACCACAGGTAGGTGTCCTGAAGAGAATCGTGGTGATCGATACCACCGGAGAGGATCCGTATATTCTGATCAACCCCCGCATCGTAGAGAGCAGTGGAGAGCAGACCGGACAGGAAGGGTGTCTTAGCGTACCCGGTAAGTTCGGCATCGTAACCAGACCTAATTATGTGAAAGCGGTAGCACTGGATGTGAATATGAAGCCCATCGAAGTAGAGGGAACAGAATTGCTGGCCAGAGCTATCTGCCACGAACTGGATCATCTGGACGGTCATCTCTATGTGGAAAAGGCGGAAGGACCGCTGCAGGATATGACCTACGAGGATGAGGAAGAAGAGTAAGCTTTCCGGAAAGGAGACAGACTATGCAGATCGTATTTATGGGAACTCCCGATTTTGCCGTGGGAGCGCTGGAGGCACTGATCACACAGGGCCATGAGATCACCGCAGTGGTGACCCAGCCGGACAAGCCAAAGGGCAGAAGCAAAGAATTACAGTTTCCTCCCGTGAAGGAATGTGCGGTAAAACATGGCATTCCTGTATTCCAGCCCCGTCGGATCAAGACACCGGAAGCCATTGAGGAACTGAAAAAATATCCCGCAGATATTTATATCGTGGCGGCGTTCGGACAGATCCTGTCTCAGGAGATTCTGGATCTGCCAAAATACGGATGTCTGAACATCCATGCATCCCTCCTTCCGAAATACCGCGGGGCATCTCCTATCCAGAGAGTGATCATCGACGGAGAGGCCGAGACTGGTGTGACCATCATGCAGATGAATGCGGGACTGGACACCGGCGATATGTTGTACCGGAAGAAAATCCCCATTACTTCGGAGGACACCTTTGAAACTTTGCATGACAAGCTGATGGTGCTGGGCGGGGAAGCGATCACCGAGGCACTGCCTCTGCTGGAGGCAGGCAAACTGGTACCGGAAAAGCAGGATGATACCAAGACCTGCTACGCGGCCCTGATCACCAAAGAGATGGGAAAACTGGACTTTACGAAAACAGCGGCAGAACTGGATCGTTTGATCCGTGGACTGACTCCCTGGCCCAGTGCATATACGCATTATCATGGAAAACAGCTGAAAATCTGGAAAGCCATTCCTATGGCAACTGCGCATAAGGAAGCACCGGGCACGATCCTTATGGTGAATAAGGATTCCTTTGAAGTGGCTGCATCGGAAGGCTCCTTAAAGGTGATGGAACTGCAACTGGAAGGTAAAAGGCGTATGACAACTCACGATTTCCTGCTGGGGGTAAAGGTACAGCCGGGAGAGCTTCTGGGCGAGCGTTAGGATACGACGAAACGAAAAGCAACGATCGGGTAAGCGGTGTTGACAGAAAGGAGACTTTCGTATGTACGGTGGCTATTACGGATATGGTTATTATTGGGATCCTACTTATTTTCTGGTACTGGTCGGACTGGTATTGTGTCTGGGTGCCAGCGCACTGGTGAATTCCACCATGCGCAAATACAGCAAAGTCCGGAATATGAGAGGATTGACGGGAGCGGAAGCGGCCCGCAACATTCTCAACAGAGAAGGTTTATACAATGTACAGATCGAGTGCCTGAACTCCGATGACGGTGATCATTACGATCCCCGGACGGATACGGTGCGACTGTCTTACAACAACTTTAACGGAACCTCGGTGACTGCGGTCAGTGTTGCGGCCCATGAGTGCGGACATGCCATTCAGCATGCCCATGGCTATGCCCCCATGAGCATTCGTGCTGCACTGGTGCCGGTGGTGAATATCGGAAGCAATTTAAGCATTCCTCTGATCTTTTTAGGAGTACTGCTCAGCTGGAATCAGACATTGATCCAGCTTGGTATCTGGGCATTTGCCCTGACCGTTATTTTCCAACTGGTGACACTGCCTGTGGAATTCAATGCTTCCCACAGAGCTATCGTGAAGGTGGAAGAATACGGGTTATTAGGCAGTGAAGAAGTAAGCGGCGGCAAAAAGGTGCTGACGGCAGCGGCTCTGACCTATGTGGCAGGAGCGGCCTCCTCCGCATTACAGCTGCTCAGACTGATCCTGCTGTACGGCGGCAATCGCAGAAGGAGAGACTAATCTTGAGTGATCATGCAACGACCGATACAAGAGAGATTATAGTGGAGATCCTGCTCAGTCTGGAAAAGGGGCAGGATTTTTCCCATAAATTGATGAAAGCGGTTCTGGATAAATACGATTATCTGGATCCCAGAGAGAAAGCGTTTATCAAAAGAGTCACGGAAGGTACGATAGAGAGACAGCTGGAGCTGGACTATTATCTGGATCGGTTTTCTTCTGTTCCGGTCCGGAAGATGAAGCCTCTGATCCGCTGTCTTCTTCGCATGAGTACTTATCAGATCCTGTATATGGACGCAGTTCCCGACAGTGCGGTGTGCAATGAGGCCTGCAAGCTGGCGGCCAAAAGAGGCTTCCGTACCCTGAAAGGCTTCGTCAATGCGGTGCTGCGTAATATTTCCCGCAGCAAGGAACAGATGCCGTTGCCGGATCCCAAGGATACGGTGAAATATCTGAGCATAAAATATTCCATGCCGGAATGGATCGTGAATCTGTGGCTGCCTGCATATGGCAGAGAAGGAACGGAAACACTTTTAAAAGGACTCCTTTCCATTCATCCGGTATCCCTGCGGTTCTCCACGGAACTGACCGAATCGGAGAGAGAGTCACTGGCGGAGAAAATTGAGAAAACCGGTGTACGTCTGCAACAAAGCAGGGAACTTCCTTATGTGTATCTGGCACAGAATCTGGAAAATGTAAGTGAACTTCCGGGCTTTGCGGAAGGCAAATTTACCGTGCAGGATGCCAGCTCAGCACTTGCAGTGGAAGCGGCAGGTATATGCCCAGGTAATACGGTCATGGATCTGTGTGCGGCTCCGGGTGGCAAGACGATCCTGGCGGCGGAATTTGCAGGGGAAGCAGGCCACGTCGTGTCCCGTGATATATCGGAATACAAGACGGACCTGATCCGGGAGAATCTGGAGCGCATGAACCGTAGGAATGTGGAGGTTCAGGTGTATGATGCCACGGTGCATGATCCGGAGAAGGAAAAATATGCGGACGTGGTGCTGATGGATGTCCCCTGCTCTGGTCTTGGTGTTATGGGAAAAAAGAGAGATATCAAATATCATGCCACACCGGAAAGCCTGCAATCCATCACAGAACTGCAAAGGCAGATCGTGGCAGCCGGATGGCAGTATGTGAAGCCGCACGGTGTACTGCTCTACAGTACCTGCACGATCCACCGCGGGGAAAATCAGGAGATGGCAGTCTGGATCACAGAGAATTTCCCGTTTGTACTGGAAGAAGAGAGACAGCTTCTGCCGGGAACGGATGAGACCGACGGATTCTATTATGCAAGACTGCGCAGAAAAGCGTGAGAGATAAGAAGTAAGAGAACGAAAAATGGATACGAAAAAAGATATCAAATCCCTGAATCTGGAAGAATTGAAGACAGAGATGGAGAGCATGGGAGAGAAGGCTTTCCGGGCAAAGCAGATGTATGAATGGATGCATGTGAAGCTGGTCAGGAGCTTTGATGAAATGACCAACCTCTCCGCAAAATTCAGGGAGCAATGTAAGGAAAAATATGAATACACTTGTGTAAACCCTGTCAGAATACAGGAGTCCAAGATCGACGGAACGAAAAAATTCCTGTTTGAATTATCTGATGGCAATGTGGTGGAAAGTGTCTGGATGCAGTATAAGCACGGCAACAGTGTGTGCATTTCTTCACAGGTGGGATGCCGTATGGGCTGTAAATTCTGTGCGTCCACGCTGGACGGACTGGAACGGAATCTGACTCCTTCCGAGATGCTGGATCAGATTTACGCCATCACAAGACTGACGGGGGAACGGGTCTCCAATGTGGTAGTCATGGGCACTGGGGAACCGATGGATAATTATGACAATATTTTGAAATTTCTGCATCTTCTGACAGATGAGAACGGTCTGAACATCAGCCAGAGAAATGTCACGGTGTCCACCTGTGGAATCGTGCCCAGAATGCGGCAGCTGGCGGATGAAAAGCTGCAGATCACACTGGCATTGTCCTTGCATGCCACCACCGATGAAAAACGAAGAAAACTGATGCCCATTGCCAACCGGTATTCTATCAAAGAGTTGATGGAAGTCTGTCAGTATTATTTCGAACAGACCGGACGAAGGATCACTTTCGAATACAGTCTGGTGGGCGGTGTGAATGATACGGAAGAGGATGCCAGGGAACTGATCGCCCTGGCGAAGCCGTTGTGCTGCCATATCAACCTCATCCCGGTCAACCCCATTAAAGAGCGGGATTATGTGCAGTCGGATACGAAGCACATTCAGGCATTTAAAAATAAACTTGAAAGTAAGATGATACATGTTACAATTAGAAGGGAGATGGGCCGGGATATTGACGGAGCCTGCGGACAGTTAAGACGCCGTCATACGCAGGAGGCGAAGAACCCGGGGGAACTCTCACAGGAGGAAGTTTGACGTGCTTAAGACGTTTTCCATAACCGATATCGGAAGGAAAAGAAAAGTAAATCAGGACTATATCTATACCTCTGAAAAACCGGTGGGAAATCTGCCGAATGTATTTATCGTGGCAGATGGTATGGGTGGTCACAATGCGGGAGACTATGCGTCCAAGGTAACGGCCAATGATGTGATCCGCAAGAGAGCCAGCGAGGATGAAAAGCTGGAAGGAATGGGGACTACGGTTGTGGTGGCATCCTGCATGGGTAGATTCTTACAGGTGGCCAATGTAGGAGACAGCAGACTCTATGTGGTGGGCAGCAAGATCCGCCAGATCACAAGAGATCATTCGTATGTAGAAGAAATGGTACGGATCGGAGAACTGGATCGTGCCGATGCAAGGAACCATCCGGATAAAAATATTATTACCAGAGCGGTAGGGGCGGAAGACAAAGTGGAGCCGGATTTCTTTACCGTGGAATTACAGGAGGGTGAGATCGTCCTTATGTGCTCGGATGGTCTGACAAATATGCTGGAAGACGAGGAAATCCGCATGATTATCAGCGGAGCCAGAGACCTTGTGGAGAAGGCAGAGAGCCTGGTGGAGGCGGCCAATGCCAACGGCGGCAGAGACAATATCAGTGTGATACTGATCGAGCCGTGCGCGTAAATTACCCAGCTTTTTTGGAAATGGAGAGCAAGTATGATCAAAATAGGAATGATGATCGGCGATCGCTATGAGATCCTGGAAAAAATCGGAACCGGCGGTATGTCAGATGTCTATAAAGCAAAATGTCACAAGCTGAATCGCTATGTGGCGATCAAGGTATTGAAGCAGGAATTCAGCGAAAATGCTAATTTTGTATCCAAATTCCGGATCGAGGCACAGGCGGCAGCAGGACTGATGCACCCCAATATTGTCAATGTCTATGATGTCGGGGAAGAGAACGGAATCTATTATATCGTCATGGAACTGGTAGAGGGTATTACCCTCAAAAAGTACATTGAGAAGAAGGCCAGACTGTCTTACAAGGAAGCGGTAAGTATCGCCATCCAGGTAAGCATGGGTATTGAGGCTGCACATAATAATCATATTATCCATCGGGATATCAAGCCGCAGAATATTATTATCTCCAAGGACGGCAAAGTCAAGGTGACGGACTTCGGTATTGCCAAGGCAGCTACCAGTAATACCATCACTTCTAATGTCATGGGAAGTGTACACTATACTTCTCCAGAGCAGGCCAGAGGGGGGTACAGCGATGAAAAGAGTGATATCTATTCGCTGGGTATCACCATGTTCGAGATGCTGACGGGAAGAGTTCCTTTCAACGGGGAGACTACGGTTGCCATCGCCATCAAGCATATTCAGGAAGAAATGCCGTCTCCGAAGGAGTTTGTACCGGAGATCCCTTCCAGCGTAGCCAGTATTGTACTGAAATGTTGTCAGAAGTCTCCGGACCGCAGATACCAGAATATGGCAGAACTGATCGCAGATCTGAAGCAGTCCCTGATCAACCCGGAGGAAGATTTCGTGGTGAACACCGATCCGGATATGGAAGGTGGTACCCGGATGATCTCCGATGAGGATATGGCGCAGATCAAACGAAAAGTCCCTTATCAGGGAGGACGGGAATACGAAGAACCGGATCATGATGAGACCATGCGTCTGCGTTCCGATACGGAAGCCATGTATGAAAACGAAGAAGATGGCGAAGACGAAGATAATTACGACTACGACCCCAAGATGGAGCGTGTGACCACAATCCTGGCAATTGTAGCCGGTGTGGTGATCTGTATTATCCTGATCGTTCTGGCAGTGAAGATCTTCGGCGGCAAAAATGAAGGAAGCAGTGACTCTGATGCAGGACCGATCATTACGACCGAAGAGACGGATGCCACAGAAGTGGAAAAGGTCTCCATGCCGGATGTAAAGGGCATGAAGGTAGAAGATGCAAAGAGCACCCTGACCAGTCTGGGAATCCTCACAGAGGTGACTTATGAGGAGTCCGACACGGTAGCGGAAGGTATTGTTATCAATACAGATGTCAGCGTGGGAGCACAGATCGATAAGGGCAGCAAGGTAACCCTGAAAGCCAGTGCAGGAACTCAGGGTGTGGAAGTACCCAATGTGGTGAATCTTACTTTTGATGAAGCCAATACACAGCTGGTAAGCAAGGGATTCCTGGTCAACAAGACAGAGAACTATTCCGATACGGTAGAGTCCGGCCGGGTGATTTCCCAGACCCCCTCCGAGGGCAACAAAGCACCAAAGGGCAGTGTGATCACTGTGACAGTAAGTCTGGGTAAGGAAGATACCAAGATCCGTGTGCCGAATCTGATCGGTCTGTCCGAGCAGGACGGCACGGTAGAAGCCATCGAGGCAGGACTGACCGTAGGCAGTGTGACCTATATCTACAGTGACGAAGTGGGAGAAGGCATGATCTGTTACCAGAGCTATTCCCATGGCTCCTATGTGGAGCAGGGAACTTCCATTGATATCAAGGTCAGTCAGGGAGCTCAGAAGGTGACTTACAAGTGTAATGTCAGCATTGCGGCACCGACGACTTCGGAAGCACCCGGCTATGTATCGGGAATGGAAGTCAGCATCAAACTGGTGACGGATGACAATAACGTACTGCTGGATACCAAGACCAGCACTTTCCCGGTAGCTACCAATTTCAACGGTATGACTGCCTCCGGTGGTACGCTCACCATAACGTATCAGGTGACAAGCGAACCGACCACCACAACGAACCCGGATACCGGGGAGCAGGTGACGGTTCCCGGAACGACAGAAGACCGTTCCTTTACCAGAAGAGTTGAGTTCGTAAAGGAATAAGATCAAAGGCGGGAAGCTATGAAGGGCAAGATTATAAAAGGAATCGCCGGGTTCTATTACGTCCATGTAGCGGACGATGGCCATACAATGGGCACGGTGTACGAATGCAAGGCAAAAGGAGTCTTTCGCAAGGATCACAGAAAACCCCTGGTCGGGGATGACGTGGAGATGGATGTCCTGGATGAGGCACAGAAAAAAGGAAATATCAGGGAATTGCTTCCCAGACACAGTGAACTGATCCGTCCGGCGGTAGCTAATGTGGATCAGGCGCTGGTGATCTTTGCCATCACGAAGCCACAGCCGAATTTTAATCTGCTGGATCGTTTCCTGGTCATGATGCAGCAGCAGGACATTCCCTGCATTATCTGTTTTAACAAGCAGGATATTGACGAGGAAGGCAAAAAGGAAGATTATCGTGCCATTTACGAACAGGCGGGATTCCGTACGATCACGGTCAGCGCAGCCAGACAAGAAGGGATAGATACCATTCAGGAGCTGCTTCGCGGCAAGACCACTACGGTGGCGGGTCCCAGCGGTGTCGGTAAATCCTCTCTGGTAAACTGCCTGCAGTCCGGCACAGTGATGGAGACCGGCTCCATCAGTGAGAAGATCGAGCGGGGAAAGCATACTACCAGGCACTCCGAACTGATCTCCATTGCACAGGATACGTATATTCTGGATACCCCGGGATTTAGCTCCCTGGGGTTGTTTCGGTTGGAGAAGGAGCAGCTGGCGGAATTTTATCCGGAGTTTGCCCCTTTTGAAAAATATTGCAGATTCGGAGGCTGCTCCCATATCTCTGAGCCGGTATGCGGTATCAAGGCTGCTGTGGCAGAGGGAGAGATCCCGCAGATACGTTATGAGAACTACTGTCTGCTCTATGATGAACTGAAAAATCAGAGAAAATATTAATTATGAGTGAAGTGCAGAATAATCTAGGGGAAAAATTCAAAGAGACCATTGCGGAAGCAATGAAGACCGGAGATTTTCATGCGTTGAACACGCTGGTGACGGATACGGTCAACGATGCCTTGCGGGAGGCGGATTTCCAGGCAAATCTGTCCAGGGAAGCCACGGAAAAAAAGGTGTGGAATTCCCAGCGCAGCTGGCAGGATAAAAGGCGGGAGGAAGTCAAGACTGAGGCAGAGATCCAGGCAGAACGGCAGCAACGGGAAAAACAGCAGGAGGAGCGCCGCAGGCAGAACGAAGAATGGCACCGGCAGCGCAGAGAGCGGGAAAAGCAGTGGGAAGAACAACGGAAGGCTCAGGCAGAGCAGAACCGTGCACGGAATCAGGCACAGCCGGTGACACCCAGAAAAGCTACTGCGGCAGAAATGACTTCTCTGGTCAAAATGGAAAAGAAGGGAAACGTGTCCGGAACATTGTGCACTGTGTTCGGCGGGATCGGACTGGGGTTCAGCGGACTGGGACTTCTGGTACAGCTGTTACTGGCAGCTTTTCAGGCAGCATCTCTGAGTGCGGCAATCCTTCCGGGAGTATTGTCTCTGGTATTTTTAGAGATGATCTCTTATGGCAACGGACAGCGTAGAAGATTAAAACGTGCGGAGAAATATCTGGAACTGTGCGGCACCAAAATGTATGGTGTGATCAACGAAATGGCCCGCTATACCGGAAAAAGTGTCCGCTATGTCAGAAGGGATCTTCGTAAGATGTTAAAAGCCGGAATGTTTCCGGACGGACATCTGGATGATAAAGAGACCTGCTTTATGCTCAATAATGTGATCTACCGTCAGTATCTGGAGACGGAGAAAGCCTATCTGGAGCAGAAGAAGATCAGTGAGCAGGAGAAGGAACAGAATACAGCGGGCACCGATACACAGGATACGGATCAGAACCGCAGAGAGCAGGAACTGCACAGTATTGTGGCAGAAGGAATGGAATACATCCGTCATCTGCGGGATCTGAATGACAGGATCGAAGGAGAAGCGATCTCTGAGAAGCTGTACCAGCTGGAAAATCTGTTGAAGGAGATCTTTGACCGAGTGCAGGAGCATCCGGAGCAGATGCACCGGATGCATAAACTGATGGATTATTACCTGCCTACTATGTTGAAACTGGTGGAGCAGTATGCGGAATTTGACGAAATCAGCAGCCCGGGAGAAGATATTCTCGATGCTAAAAAAGAGATCGAAAAGACACTGGATATGATCAATCAGGCATTCGTTACATTGCTGAACAATCTGTTCCGGGATGCAGCCTTTGATGCGTCAGCGGATGCACAGGTATTGCAGACGATGTTGGCTAAGGAAGGGCTGACGGAATCGGATTTTGTAAGAGAAAAAAGTGTATGACAGCAGGAAAGCAATGCTGATGGTAAATAAAAAATCATGAGAGAGTATGGAAAGGCGGGGTTATAAGTATGAATATGGATCTGGATGCAGCAACAAAAGAGGCACCTACCCTTACACTGGATCCCTTTGCGGAGGCAAAGGCAGAGATCGTGGAGAAGAAGCCGGAGGAACTGGTAGAGGAGCAGGCTGTTCCGGAGATGGAACTGACACCGGAAGAACAGAAAATGGTAGATGATTTTGCGGGACAGATCGATCTGACCAATACCCAGGCGGTATTGCAGTACGGTGCGGGGAGTCAGAAAAAGATCGCAGATTTCTCTGAGACAGCACTTAGCAATGTCCGGACCAAGGATATGGGCGAGGTTGGACAGCTGTTGACGGATGTAGTGGCACAGCTCAAGGATTTTGATACAGAGGAAGACAAGGGATTCTTCGGCTTGTTTAAAAAGAGCGGGGATAAGCTGAGTAATCTGAAAGCAAAGTATGATAAAGCGGAAGTGAACATCAGCAAGATCTGTGATGCCATGGAAAATCATCAGGTGGTGCTGCTAAAAGATGTGGCGGTACTGGACAAGCTGTATCAGCTGAATCTGAATTATTTTAAAGAACTGTCCATGTACATTCTGGCAGGTAAAAAGAAACTGACACAGGCGAAAAACGTGGAACTGCCGGAACTTCTGGAAAAAGCACAGAAGAGCGGACTGCCGGAGGATACGCAGGCTGCGAAGGATTTTGCAGCAATGTGTGAGAGATTCGAGAAGAAGATCTATGATCTGGAACTTACCAGAGCCATTTCTCTGCAGATGGCACCCCAGATCCGACTGATCCAGTCCAATGATATCGCTATGTCCGAGAAGATCCAGTCCACACTGGTGAATACGATCCCTCTGTGGAAGAGCCAGATGGTCATTGCCATCGGTCTGGATCATGCCACCGATGCAGCCAAGGCACAGCGTGCAGTATCGGATATGACCAATGAACTGTTGAAGAAAAATGCAGAAGCACTGAAAGTGGCATCCGTGGAGACAGCGAAGGAATCTGAGAGAGGTATTGTGGATATCGAGACCCTCAAGACCACGAACCAGACACTGATGACCACACTGGATGAAGTCATGAAGATCCAGGAGGAAGGCCGTGCCAGAAGACAGAGCGCAGAGGAAGACTTACAGCGGATCGAAAATGAAATGCGGGATAAGCTTCTGGAGATGAGCCAGTCATCCCATACATGATTTTTACATAATTTTAAGCAGAGAAATCTTGACGAAACAACCAGAGGAAATTAAAATAAAATGTATGTAGGTTAATTAACGGAAGGAGCAGGAAACAAATGAAAAAACTG
>OHQY01000412.1_pt1 | contig 11107 bp, 8 predicted proteins | sample 1578311 | NCBI WGS metagenome assembly OHQY01 (sample SAMEA3879545, study PRJEB24766) | human gut metagenome | biome: human-associated habitat; feature: feces | place: USA | collected 1985/1987 | reverse complement strand
TTTTCGGCGAGCGGGTGATCGCCTATCATTCGAAACTCACCGACCGCAAGCGTACGGAGCTTTACCTCCGCCTGCGGGATTCTGCGGGCGGCGAGCTGGTGATCGGGGCCCGTTCGGCGATCTTCCTGCCGCTGCGCCGCCTGGAGCTGGTCGTGGTGGACGAGGAACACGATCCCAGTTACAAACAGACCGACCCGGCGCCCCGCTACCAGGCACGCGACTGCGCCGTGCTGATGACCCGACTGCTGGGGTGCCGTACGCTGCTGGGCAGCGCTACTCCGTCGCTGGAGAGTTATTTAAACGCTGCGACCGGAAAATACGGCAGCGTGGTACTGGCCGAGCGTTACGGACCGTCGCGGATGCCGCAGATCCTCGTGTCCGATACGATCCGTGCCGTGAAACGCGGCGAGCGGCATGCCCATTTCAACAAATTGCTGCTCGACCGTATGGAGGAGACCCTCGGCGGAGGCGGTCAGGCGATGCTTTTCCAGAACCGGCGGGGTTTCGCACCCTATGTCGAGTGCCGGGAGTGCGGCTGGACGGCCCGCTGTCCGGATTGTAATGTGACTCTCACGCTCCACAAGGGAAGCGGTCGTATGGTCTGTCACTATTGCGGTCATACGGAGCCTGTTCCGGCCAAGTGCCCCCATTGCCGGGTGACCGAACCCGTGCCGATGGGCTTCGGGACGGAAAAGGTCGAGGAGGAGATCGCCCGCGTTTTCCCCGAGGCGCGGGTCGCCCGGCTCGACCGCGACAGCGTTACCTCCGAGCGTGCTTTCCGGCAGATCGTCGAGGCCTTCGCCCGGGGCGACGACGATATTCTGGTGGGGACGCAGATGATTACCAAAGGATTCGATTTCGGCGGCGTGGAGCTGGTCGGTGTGCTCAACGCCGACAATCTGCTCAACAATCCCGATTTCCGTTCGGCGGAGCGTGCATTCCAACTGCTGATGCAGGTGGCGGGCCGCGCCGGTCGGCGCGAAAATCCCGGAACGGTCGTGATCCAGACCGCTGAGCCGGGACATCCCGTCTTGCAACAGGTGATTGCGGGCGATTACGAGGCGATGGCTCGTCAGCAGCTCGCCGAGCGGAAAGCGTTCTTCTATCCGCCCTATGCACGGCTCCTGAACCTGTTGTTGCGTCACCGCGATCCCGTGACGCTGCGCCGTGCGGCCAACGCCCTGGCCGCCGCCCTGCGCGAACGGTTCGGGCGGCGCGTGCTGGGACCCACGGCCCCGCCCGTCGATCGGGTACGGGGCGAGTATCTGGCGACCCTGCTGCTGAAGGTCGAGGCGGGGGCTTCGCTGGCCCGGGCTCGCGAGGCGGTGCGCGGGATTCTCGACCGGGTGGTCAAAAGTCCCGAATGCAAAGGCGTTACGATTCTCTGCGATGTCGATCCTCAATGATATAAAGGGGCTTTTTCTGCCGCCTGTCTGTCCCGTATGCGGCGGCGAGTTGCACGAGGGCGAGGGTGCTTTCTGTATGATGTGCCGTACGTTGGCACCCCAGACCGGATTCTGGCGCCGTGCGGACAATCCGCTGGCCGAGCGGCTGCGCAATGAGTTTCCCGTCGTGCAGGCCTCGGCTTTTCTCTGGTTCGTTGCGGGCAGTCCCTGGCAGCGGGCCATTCATGGTTTCAAGTATTACAACCGCTGGCGCACGGCCCGCGACCTGGGTGCCTGGTATGGCGGCAACCTTGCCGACAGCGGACTGTACGGAAGCGTGGACTGCATCGTTCCCGTGCCGCTTCATACCCGGCGGTTGCTGGCCCGGGGGTACAATCAGGCTGCCTATATCGCCGAGGGGATCGCTTCCCGGATGGGAGTGCCGGTGGAGGATCGGGCGGTCAGTCGCCTGCGCAACAACCCGAGCCAGACGACCCGTTCTTCGGCCGGGCGCTGGGAGAACGTACGCGACTTGTTTGCGGTCGCGCGGCCCGGAGCGTTGGCCGGACGGCACGTGCTGCTGGTCGATGACGTGGTGACTACCGGTTCGACGCTGCTTTCCTGCACCGAAGCTCTCCTTCGTGCGGTGCCCGACTGTCGGGTCAGCATTGCTGCACTGGCCGTTTCGCGCCGCCATTTCGGATTGGATCGGTAACTTCGATCGAGTAGTCTTTGCATTGACAATGAGGTGTTTCGGTTGGATTTTGCTCCGGCCAGGTCCGAACGGGTTTGGCTTGTCACTTACCTTTCGCTATCTTTGTAGAAGATAGGATGCGCCTCGGAAAACTGGGAACAAGTTCCTGTTTTCTCTCGGCTTTCGCTATCTTTGCAGCGCGAAATTTGTGTTTTATAATATTTTTCCGGCGGGGTGCAATGTATCTCGTCGGGCTTTTTTAACTGTCGATTGAGCTATGTTTCGTATCGTTTTGCTGTTGTTTGCCGGAATCGGAGCGGGCTATCTGCTGCGCAACTGGTCGTTTGTGGCCAGGCTGGAGCGGGGAGTATCGCTTACCGTGTGGGCCCTGCTCTTCGTTTTCGGTGTTACGATCGGTTCCAACCGCGAACTGATCGTCAATTTCGGACGTTTCGGCTGGCAGGCCGCCGTGATCGCCTGCCTCGGCGTCGCCGGGAGTTTCGCGGCGGTATTCGTCGTCCGGCGTTACTTTTTCCGGAAAGGAGGGAGCGATGAGAGATAGTCTGATCGTTTTCGTTTTTTTTGCAGTCGGCGTGGCGCTCGGTTATGCCGATGCCGTCCCGACGTGGCTGTTGGATCCCGATCTGCCGATGATTATTCTTTCGGTGATGGTGGTGCTGGTCGGCTTGGGACTCGGGGCCGGCGACAATCTGCACTATATGCTGCGCACGTTCAACTGGCGGATGCTCCTGTTGCCGCTTTGTACGATCGTCGGCACCCTGCTCTTTTCGGCGCTCGGCGTGCTGGTGCTCCGGGGATTCAGCCTGACGGACTGTCTGGCCGTAGGCAGCGGTTTCGGCTACTATTCGCTTTCGTCGGTGCTGATCGCCGACCTGAAGAGCGCGACGCTCGGCGTGCAGGGCGCCGCCGAGTTGGCGACGGTCGCTTTGCTGGCCAACGTCGTGCGCGAGATGATCGCCCTGTTCGGAATGCCGCTGTTCGCCCGCTGGGGCGGTCCGCTGGCCCCGATCTCGGTGGCGGGCGTGACTTCGATGGACGTGTGTCTGCCTTCGATCGCCCGTTATTCGGGCAGCGACCTGGTGCCGCTGGCCATCCTGCACGGCATCGTACTGGAGGTGTGCGTGCCGATTCTGGTCGGTGCCTTTTGCTGACCGAAGGGACCGTAAAAAAGAATCGACAGAAAGCCCCTTTTTATCGACATCTTTCCGGCCCGGGAGAATCCCCTGCCGGGGATCGTTCGATTGTAAACAGATTTTTCGACAAAACGGGGTCCGGGGCGTTTTGATATGTCGCCCCGTTTGTCTATTTTTGAAAGTTGAAATCCACGTAACGAATGGCTAAAGAATATACCCCCGCTTCGCGCAACCGCGAAGCGTTCGCTGCAATGACCGATACCCCCGGCAACGTGCCTCCGCAGGCCGTCGAACTGGAGGAGGCGGTGCTCGGCGCTCTGATGCTCGAGAAGGATTCGATCATCACCGTGCAGGAGTTCATCACGCCCGAGGCTTTCTATACCGAAGAGCATCGGACGATCTACCGCGCGATCGAGGAGCTCTCGACCGAACTCAAACCGATCGACCTCTATACGGTCACCGAGCGGCTGAAGGTCCGCAAGGAGTTGCAGAAGGTGGGCGGTGCGTCGTACCTGGCGCAGCTCACGCAGAAGGTGGGCTCGGCGGCCAACGTGGAGTTCCACGCCAAAATCATCGCCCAGAAGTACGTGCAGCGGGAGCTGATCCGCTCCGCGACCGAGATCCAGCGCCGTTCGTACGACGAATCGACTGACGTGACGGAGTTGATCGGCTATGCCGAGAGCGAAATCTTCAAGGTGGCCGAAGGTCACGTCAAGCGTTCGGTACAGTCGTCCAAGGATTTGCTGGCCAAGGCGCTGATGCAGATCGAGGAGGCATCCAAGAACACGTCGGCCTTCAACGGCGTGCCTTCGGGTTTCATGGCCATCGACCGCGTGACGCTCGGCTGGCAGTTGTCGGACCTCATCATCGTGGCGGCACGCCCTTCGATGGGTAAGACCGCCTTCGTGTTGTCGATGGCCCGCAACATGGCCGTCGATCACGAACGTCCGGTGGCGTTCTTCTCGCTCGAGATGTCTTCGGTGCAGTTGATGATGCGCCTTATCATCGCCGAAACGGGTATTCCGGGCAACGATATCAAGAGCGGCCGTCTTACGCCCGAGCAGTGGCGCCACCTGGAGTCGGCGACCAAGCCGCTGGGGGCGGCCCCCCTTTACATCGACGATACGCCGGCGTTGTCGGTCTTCGAATTCCGCTCGAAAGCCCGGCGTCTGAAGATACACAACGACATCCAGATCATCATCATCGACTATTTGCAGTTGATGACCGGCGGAACGCAGGATTCGAAGGGCAACCGCGAACAGGAGGTGGCTTTCATCTCCCGCACGTTGAAGGCCATCGCCAAGGAGTTGAACGTGCCGATCATCGCCCTCTCGCAGTTGAGCCGTGCTACGGAGCTGCGCGGCGGTTCGAAACGCCCCCAGCTTTCGGACCTGCGCGAATCGGGGGCCATCGAGCAGGACGCCGACATCGTGGCTTTCATCCATCGTCCCGAATATTACGGTATCAATCAGGACGAGAACGGTATGCCGACGGCGGGTATGGCCGAGATCATCATCGCCAAGCACCGTAACGGTGCGGTCACGGATGTCAATCTGCGTTTCCTGAAGGACCAGGCCCGCTTCGCCGATGTGGACGAAACGCTGATGCCGGAGGCGGGCAGTCGCCCTGCGCCGGGGCAGTACGAGGATGTATCGAGCGGTTCCAATTCCGGGCTGGGCGGCTTCGGCGGCGTGCCCGAGGAGTTCCTTACGCCCGGTGTGTCGGGGGCGCCCGTGAATCTGAACGAGGAGGAGCCGTTTTAGCGGAGCCGGCTCCGGTTTCCGCGTCCGGTTTTGCCGCATTCGCGGCGGGGGCGCCGCTCTGGAAGTGCGGGTCCGGAAATTCGGACCGGAGCTGGAGGAAGATCGCTTGATTGTATAGTGAAAGATCGATAATATGTTCGTCAGTACGTATGCAGGGGCTGTTGCCGGGATCGACGCCGTGAAGGTGACCGTCGAGGTCAATCTCACCGGGGGCGGTCTGGGACTCTATTTGGTCGGACTGCCGGACAACGCCGTCAAGGAGAGCGAGCAGCGTATCCGGGCGGCTTTCGAGAATACCGGTCGCAAGATGTCGGGCCGCAAGGTCGTGGTGAACCTCGCTCCGGCCGATCTGCGCAAGGAGGGGGCGGGTTTCGACCTGCCGATCGCCGTGGGGATTCTCGCCGCGATGTCCGAGGTGAGCGGGGAGTTGCTTCCGACGACGATGTTCGCGGGCGAGCTCTCGCTCGACGGAACGCTGCGGCCCGTACGGGGTGTGCTGCCCCTTGCGGTCAAGGCCCGGGACGAGGGGTTGCGGCGGCTCGTGGTGCCGGCCGAAAACGCCGCTGAAGCGGCGGTCGTGGAGGGGGTCGAGGTGTACGGTCTGCACTCCCTGGGCGAGGTGATCGCCCTGCTGAACGGGGAGCGGAGATTCGATGCGACGGTGCCGGTGGATGCCGAGGCAACTTTGGCGTCGCAGAGTGCCTATGCCGAGGATTTCGCCGACGTGAAAGGACAGACGGCCGTAAAGCGGGCGCTGGAGATCGCGGCGGCCGGAGGACATAACGTGTTGATGATCGGTGCGCCCGGTTCGGGTAAGACGATGCTGGCGCGGCGCATGCCGACGATTCTGCCTCCGCTCAGCGTCGAGGAGGCGTTGGAAACGACCAAGATACACTCCGTGGCGGGAAAATTGGGCGCAGAGAGGGGATTGCTCTCGCAGCGTCCGTTCCGTGCGCCGCATCACATGACTTCGCAGGTGGCGCTGATCGGCGGCGGACAGTCGCCCCAGCCGGGCGAGGTGTCGCTGGCGCACAACGGAGTGCTGTTCCTCGACGAGCTGCCCGAATTCGGACGCAGCGTGCTCGAAGTGCTGCGGCAGCCGCTGGAGGATAAGAAGATCATGGTTTCGCGGGCGAGATACAGCGTGGAATATCCGGCCAATTTCACCCTCGTAGCGGCCATGAATCCCTGTCCCTGCGGGTATTACAACCACCCGACCAAAGAGTGCACCTGCCCGCCGGGTGCGGTGCACCGTTATATGGGACGTATTTCGGGCCCGCTGCTGGACCGCATCGACTTGCAGGTCGAGGTGACGCCGGTGGCTATCGGGGAGATTTCGCAGGTGCGGCCTTCGGAGCCGAGCGCCGCGATCCGCGAGCGGGTGATTCGGGCGCGGGAGGTGCAGGCGGAGCGTTTTCGTGGGGTGCCGGGCGTGCATACGAACGCCATGATGAATGCCAGAATGCTGCGCGAGTTCTGCCCGCTGGATCAGGCGGCGCGGGAGCTGCTCGAACGGGCGATGGTGCGGCTCGATCTTTCCGCCCGTGCCTACGACCGGATCGTGAAGGTGGCCCGCACGATCGCCGATCTGGAGGGGACGGCCGACATCGGTGCGGCGCATCTGGCCGAGGCGATCAACTACCGTTCGCTCGACCGGGGAAGTTGGGGCCGGTAATCGAATGGGGATGTTGCGATGAAGAAGTGGAAACCGGAAAGGAGGGACGGATTGCTGCTGCTGGGCATCGGGCTCGGTGCGGCGGTGGGACTGTTGCGCGGTGCGGTGCTCGCGTGGCTGCCGGTGGGCGTGGCGCTGGGGCTGTGTCTGCGGGGCGGGGCCGGAACCCGCAGCGGAAGCGGTAAGGATTCGTTAGGAGATATTTCGGATAAAAATCAGGAATTTTATGCCGGCGGGGATGCGTCTGCCTAGGCTGGAAACGAAAATAAAATATGAAAAGAGTCATTGTTTCGGGCGGCGGCACGGGCGGTCATATCTATCCTGCCGTGGCTGTGGCCGAAGCGCTCCGACGGCGCTTCGGGGAGGAAGTCGAGATCCTCTTCGTCGGTGCCGAAGGCAAGATGGAGATGGAGAAGGTGCCTGCATTGGGATACCGGATCGTCGGTCTGCCCGTTGCGGGCTTGCAGCGCCGTTTCGATTTGAAAAACCTGGCGGTGCCCTTCAAGGTGCTCAAAAGCATCCGCAAGGCCCGGCGCACCATCCGCGACTTCGGGGCCGATGTGGTCGTCGGTTTCGGAGGGTATGCCAGCGGCCCGGTGCTGTGGGCGGCGCAGCGGATGGGGATTCCGACCGTGATTCAGGAGCAGAACTCCTATGCGGGAGTCACCAACAAGCTGCTGGCCAAGCGTGCCCGCACGATCTGCGTGTCGTATGAGGGAATGGAACGCTTTTTCCCGAAAGAGAAGATCGTGATGACGGGCAACCCTCTGCGGGGACGTTTTTCGAAAGCGGGTGCGGATCGCCGCGAGGCGCTGGCGCATTTCGGCTTCCGGGACGATCTGCCGGTGCTGCTCGTCGTGGGCGGGTCGCTCGGTACGCGGACGCTCAACGAGATGATGAAGGTCTGGGTTCTGCGGCAGGGCGATGCTTCGCCGGTGCAGGTGATCTGGCAGACAGGCAAATATTACGAGCGGGAGATGCGCGAGTTTTTGGCGCAGCATCCTACGGCGAATATCTGGCAGGGGGCATTCATCGACCGCATGGATTACGCTTATGCGGCGGCCGACCTGGTCGTTTCGCGCAGCGGGGCCTGCACGGTGTCGGAACTCTGTCTGGTGGCCAAGCCGACCCTTTTCGTGCCGTCGCCCAACGTGGCGGAAGACCACCAAACCAAGAATGCTCGGGCGTTGGCCGACAAGGGGGCTGCGCTGCTGATCCCCGATTCCGAGGCGGTCGCCCGGGTCATGGACGAGGCGGTCGGGCTGTTGAAGGATCCGGCCCGTTTGTCCGAGTTGAGCCGCAATATCGAGGCGCTGGCCATCCCCGATTCCGCCGAGCGGATCGTGAATGAAATCGAAAAACAGTTGCCGCAGTCGAAATAGAGCCGCCGGGAGCGACCGAGCGGGGAAAATAGTGCCGGGCGGAGATTGTGCGAATCCTCTGCCGGGCGTAAACAACGAAGAAGAAACCGACGAATGAAAGAGTTTTCTACTATTGCGAATGTTACGAGCGGGCGGGAGGAACGCCGGACTTGTTCGACCGCAGCCGGGTGCGGCGAACGGCGGGAACGGCTCAACGTATATTTTCTCGGAATCGGGGGGATCGGCATGAGTGCTCTGGCCCGGTATTTCCTCCACGAAGGCCAAAGGGTGGCGGGGTACGACCGGGTGCGGTCGCATCTCACGGACCAGATCGAGGCCGAAGGAGCCGTTGTTCACTATGAGGAGGATCCGGCGCTGATTCCGGCTGATTTCCGGGATCCGGCCACGACGATCGTGGTCTATACGCCGGCTGTTCCGGCGGATCATACCGAGTTGCGCTGGTTCGAAGAGCATGGTTTCGAGATCGTCAAGCGTTCGCAGATGCTGGGGTATCTTTCGCAGGGGAAGTTCGTGATGGCGGTGGCCGGTACGCACGGCAAAACCACGACCACGACGCTCGTGGCATGGCTCAACCACCGGGTGACGGGCGGCGGAAGCGCTTTCCTGGGCGGTATTTCGCGGAATTTTTCGAGTAACCTGGTGCTCGGCCGGGGGCGGCGTCTGGCGGTCGAGGCCGACGAGTTCGACCGTTCGTTCCTGCGGCTGTGGCCCGACGTGGCGGTGGTCACCTCGGCCGATGCCGATCATCTGGATATTTACGGTACGCACGAGGCATTGCGCGAGGCTTTCTCGCAGTTCGTCGGACAGATCCGCGAAGGCGGGGCGCTGGTCGTCAAGCGGGGTGTCGATCTGAAGATCGGGAACCCCGGTATCCGGGTTTACCGCTATTCGTACGACGAGCCGTGCGATTTTTACGCCCGTAACGTGACGCTGCTCGAAGGCGGCCACTACCGGTACGATCTGGTGACGCCCGGCGGCGTTGTCGAAGGGTGCACGCTGGGTATTCCCGGTTGGGTCAATATCGAGAATGCCGTGGCGGCCGTGGCGGCGCTCTGGTGCGCGTCGGAGCGGGACGGCGAGCCGCTGGATGCGGAGCGTCTGCGGGAGGCGCTGGCCTCGTTCGAGGGGGTCAAGCGACGTTTCGAATTTTATGTCAATACGCCCCGGCAGGTTTATATGGACGATTACGCCCACCACCCGCGCGAGTTGGCGGCGGCGATCACTTCGGTCAAGAAGATGTTTCCGGGGCGGCGGCTGACGGCGCTTTTCCAGCCGCACCTCTACACCCGCACGCGGGATTTCTACCGCGAGTTCGCCGGGTGGTACTGCTGCCGATCTATCCGGCCCGCGAGGAGCCGATTCCGGGTGTGGAGTCCGAGATGATCGGCCGCCTGCTGACGGTGCCTTGGACGATCTGCGACCGTGCGGAGTTGGCCGAAAAGGTGGCTGCGATGGATACCGATGTAGTCGTCAGCTTCGGCGCGGGCAATATAGACGCCTGCTGCGGGGCACTGGCAGAAAAATTGCGGGAAAAAGCCTGATTCGCCGTCTGCCGGAGACGATCTGTTTTTTTCGAGGCCGTGTCCGTCGCGGCCGTACCGGGCGGGAAGTAAACGCCGGGATGAGATTCAACCATTGACGAATGCCGAAATACCTGAAATATACGCTTCTTGCACTGCTTTGGGGCGGTGTGGCCGCTTATTTGCTCTATGCGGGAGGCAAGGTGCGCCGTCATTGTGCGGAGCAGCCTGTGACGCGCATCGAGGTCGAAGTGGTGGACAGCACCTCGCAGTTGCGGCTGGTGTCGGAAGCTACCGTTCGGGGGTGGCTCGCCCGCAGCGGCATCAAAACCGTCGGCGAGAAGATCGGTGCCGTGCGGCTGGATGCGCTGGAACGGCTTATCGCCCGCAATGGATTCGTCGCCGACGCCCGGGTTACGGTTTCCTATTCGGGCGTGCTGCATGTCGCCGTCTGGCAGCGGACGCCTCTGATGCGGCTGTTGATCGACGGCTATAATTCGTACGTGACCGAGGAGGGCTATCTGTTTGCAGTGCCCCGTGCCTCGTCGGTTTATGTGCCGGTGATTACGGGTACCTACCGTCCCCCGTTCCCGGCCTCCTATGTGGGGTATGCGGCGGATTACAGGCGGGAGCAGATGCAACAGATAGACGATAAGATCGCGGAGTTGGAACGGGAAAAATACCCTCTTTACCGACGGGAGCTGAAGAACGATGAAAATATCCGTTCGCTGCGGCGGATGCTGATTAAAAAGAGATGGTTCGAATCTTCGGAGTCCTTCGGCGAGCGGGTGCGGGAACTCCGCAAGCACAAGGAGCAGTTGCGCCGCAAATATCGCTATGAGGCTCAGGTGATTCAGTCGGCGATCGACAAAATTTCCGAAAAACAGGAAGCCGAGCGTCGCCGACAAAAAATTTTGGCGAAAAGGTACGAAGATTTCTCGAAACTGACTACCTTTGTAAAATGGATGGAAAACGACGATTTCTGGCGGTCGGAAATCGTTCAGATAACGGCCCGCACCACTGAAAGCGGGGCTATCGACCTGGAACTTACGCCCCGGAGCGGCAACTATACCATCCTTTTCGGCCGCTTGGACGATGCCGAGCAGAAACTGGATAAGTTGCTGCGGTTTTACCGGGAGGGACTCGGAAAAGCCGGATGGGATCGGTACCGGACGATCAACGTGAAGTACGCCGGGCAGGTCGTCTGTACGGAGTGGTAAGGTTTTCGAGATGCAGGAGCCGGATCTGCCTGCGGAATATGTGCCGGGCAGGGAAGAGGCTGGGAAACGATTCAATGAAAAAATAGATAGAGCACAGTGGAAAAAAAGAGTTATACGGTAGCCATCGACCTCGGTTCTTCGAACGTGGTGGTCGCTGTCGGGTCGAAACGCGAAGACGGAACGCTCGGTATCGAAGCCGTCGTTTCCAAACCGGTCGAGGGGGTCAAGGCCGGCCGGATCGATAATATCGAACAGGCGGGCAATGCCATCCGGGAGGCTGTCGCCGAGGTGGAATCGACGCTCGGCGTTCGAAT
>OHQY01000411.1_pt1 | contig 11117 bp, 9 predicted proteins | sample 1578311 | NCBI WGS metagenome assembly OHQY01 (sample SAMEA3879545, study PRJEB24766) | human gut metagenome | biome: human-associated habitat; feature: feces | place: USA | collected 1985/1987 | reverse complement strand
GCCGGCTTCGACAAAAGCCCTTCGTGCGGCATCGGACTCCGCCCGACGCAATTTGTAAAACGCTATCTTGAGGGCCTCCACATCCCGGCGCAGGGACTGCACCGGGCGCTCTTCGAGCATCCTGGCGAAAATCGCCAGCAACTCCTCCTTCGACTTGCCCGCCAGGTCGCTGCCGGCCGCGTCCCCGCCTGCGGCCTCCTCCTCGGGCGAAGCCTCGCCCAGGTCGAGCCCTGCGTTTTCGGCAGCCAGTGCTGCATCTTCGTCGGCGAAGTCCACCCGACTCTGTGTCGGCACGTCGGTATCGTCCGCAACTGCGGCATTCGTTTCCCCGCCATCTGCGGGCACGGAATTGTTCTGCGTATCCTCAACTACGGAAGAGTCGAGATGTTCCCCGGAAACAGGAAGAGTAGAATTTTCAGTAGCCATCTTGTCTGATTTTAATCTTACGGTTTGCAAAACCATATAAACCTTGCAAATATAACCATTTTTCCGGCCCCCGCACAGGATTTGCCGATAAATTTATTATCTTCGCAAAAATTACGCACGCTCTTATGAGTCATCGCATCCTGCTCATCGACGACGAAGACGACATCCTCGAATTCATCCGTTACAACCTGACCAAGGCGGGCTACGAAGTATATACGGCCCGCAACGGAGCCGAAGGTTTGCAACAGGCTGCGGCACATCGGCCGCACCTGATCCTGCTCGACGTGATGATGCCCACGATGGACGGCATCGAAACCTGCCGGGCCCTGCGCTGCGACCCGGCGCTGAAGGAGACGATGGTCGTCTTTCTCTCGGCCCTCGGCGAAGAGGAGCAACAGCTCGCAGGGTTCGGAGCCGGAGCCGACGACTATATTTCCAAGCCGATCAAGCCCAAACTTCTGATAAGCCGCATCCAGGCGATCCTCAAACGGGTAGCCGCCGACAAACCGGCTTCGCTGGTCATCGACCGGGAACGACATCTGGTAATCCGCAACGGAGAACGTATCGAACTGCCCCGCAAGGAGTTCGCCCTGCTCGCCCTGCTCGCCTCCTCTCCCGGAAAACTCTTCTCCCGGGAAGAGATCTACTCCCGCATCTGGGGCGACAGCGTGGTCGTCGGCGACCGCACGATCGACGTCCACGTCCGCAAAATCCGACAAAAAATCGGAGACGGACACATCTCGACCGTAAAGGGTATGGGGTACAAATACGAAAATTAACCACAGATAGTCCAAAATTTATCACAAAAATTCCGGAAAACCTTACGATCCGTAATTAAATTTTGCGTAAATTTGCAAAGTCTTAAGTAAAAACGCATTTTCGACGAAATGATCCGCGAGATCGTGGCAGTAGGAATCGGAGGGGCCCTGGGCAGTATGTCGAGGTACTTGGTATCCTACGTATGGCTGGCCGAACAGTCCCTGTTGGGCTTCCCGGCCGGCACTTTCACGGTCAATGCCGCCGGATCGTTGCTGATGGGCTTTTTGCTGGAGATGCTGGGCGCAGGAACTGCGTCGTGGCTGTTGAGCGTAGGATTCTGCGGAGGATTCACTACCTTTTCCACTTTTTCTTCCGACGTGGTGCGGATGCTTAAAAGCGGCGACTACACGGCGGCCGGACTTTGCATCGCGCTCAATTTTGCGGCATGCGTGTGCTGCATCCTGTTGGGCGCCGCATTGGGACGGTTGCTGAAACGCTGACAACGAACAAGGAAACAACAAAATAATTTTTACAAAACAACTGAAATGGTCATTTTAGTACTCAACTGCGGCAGTTCTTCGATCAAATACCAGGTGATCGACATGGAAGCCCAGTCCAGCAAACTGCTCGCCAAAGGTCTGGTCGAGCGCATCGGCCTTCCTGAAGGCGATCTCACGCACAAACCCGTCGGCAAGGAGAAGTTCGAACTCCACCAGCCGATTCCCGACCACACGACGGGCATCAGCCTGGTGCTTCAGGCCCTGACCGACCCCGTGCACGGCGTAATCCGGTCGCTCGACGAAGTGAAGGCCGTCGGTCACCGCGTAGCGCACGGCGGCGAATTTTTCCCGGAGAGCTGTCTGGTAACCAAACAGGTCCAGGAGAAGATCCGCTCACTGTTCCAGATCGCTCCACTGCACAATCCGGCCAACTTGGAAGGTATTCTTTCCATCGAAAAAGTCCTTCCCGGCGTGAAACAGGTAGCCGTATTCGACACCTCGTTCCACCAGACGCTTCCCGCAACCAACTTCATGTACGCCCTGCCCTACGAGTACTACCAGAAATACGGCATCCGCAAGTACGGCTTCCACGGCACGAGCCACAAGTTCGTCGCCCGCGAAGGCGCCAAACTCGCCGGTCTGGATATCAATAACTCCAAGATTATTACCTGTCATATCGGCAACGGCGGTTCGATCACGGCCGTGCTGAACGGCAAGTCCTACGATACCTCGATGGGCTTCTCGCCGGTCGATGGTCTGGTCATGGGCACCCGCTGCGGCAACGTCGATCCCAGCGCCGTCACCTTCATCGGCGAAAAGGAGGGCATGTCCTACGCCGAGCTGAACGAAATGATGAACAAGAAATCGGGCGTGCTGGGTCTTACCGACCTTTCGAGCGACATGCGCGACATCGACAAAGCCTATGAAGAGGGTAATCCGCGTGCGATCCTCGCCCGCGACATGTACTGCCTGCGCATCAAGAAATTCGTCGGCGAATACGCGGCCGAAATGGGCGGCGTCGATCTGATCGTTTTCACGGGCGGCGTCGGAGAGAACTCACCCGAAACCCGCAAGGAGGTCTGCGAAGGCCTCGAATTTATGGGCGTGCACTTCGACCGGAAGATCAACGAAGGTCTTCGCGGCGAAAACAAGATCATTTCCGCAGCGGATTCGAAGGTCAAGGTGGCCGTCGTTCCGACCAACGAGGAGCTGGTCATCGCCACCGACACTTACGAAATCGTCAATAAATAACCAAACAATTATATTAAAAACACACAACCCATGCAACATTTGAGTGAAATTGTCGAAGAGGCAAGAAAAAAAGGTAAGAAGCGCCTTGCAGTCGCTTACGGTCAGGACGCCCACACGCTGGCAGCCGTCTATGCAGCTTATAAGGAAGGTCTGGTAGAGCCGATTCTGTTCGGCGATCCCAAGATCATCGAGCAGGTTTGCAAGGAAGAGAATATCGATTGCAACATTTTCAAAATAATCCCCGAGAGCAACGACGTGAAGTGCGTCAATCTGGCTGTCAATGCCGTCGTTACGGGCGAGGCCGACGTACTGATGAAGGGTCTGGTTTCCACGGACAAGTACATGCGCGGCATCCTGAACAAGGACGCAGGTCTGTTCCCCCCGAAAGGCACGTTGAGCCACGTAGCGGTAGTCGAAATGCCGAACTATCCCAAGTTGCTGGTCATCTCGGACGTAGCGGTGATTCCGCAGCCCGACTTCAAACAGAAAACCATCCTGATCGGCTACCTGACGCGCATCGCCAACCTGATCGGTATCAAGACGCCGAAGATCGCCTGCATCGCACCTTCGGAGCAGCTGTTGCCGAGCGTGCTCTCCTCGACCGAAGCCGCTCTGCTCGCCAAGATGGGCGATCGCGGACAGCTGGGTAACGTCGTCATCGACGGTCCGCTGTCGCTCGACGTAGCGCTTTACAAGGAAGCCGCCGAGATCAAGAAGGTCAAGGGTTCTTCCGTCGCAGGCGATGCGGACTGCCTGCTCTTCCCCAACATCGAATCGGGCAACGTCTTCTTCAAGGCTTCCACGCACATGGGCGGCGGCGAGATCGCAGCGATGGTCATGGGAACCAAAGTTCCCTGCGTGCTGACTTCGCGCGGCGACTCCAGCCTCACCAAACTCTACTCGATCGCACTGGCTTGTCTGGCCGCTAAATAATTCAGGTATCGGATTTATGGGATTCAAGATTTTAGCAATCAACCCGGGCTCGACTTCGACGAAGATCGCCCTGTATGACGACGAGCAGCCTACGCTGGCGCTCACCCTGCGCCATTCGGCCGAGGAGATCGCACGTTTCCCGCGCATCATCGACCAGCTCGACTGGCGCAAGGAGATGGTACTCGAAGCACTCGCAAAGAACAACTTCGACGTGAAGTCCCTCTCGGCCGTGATCGGTCGCGGCGGTCTGATCAAGCCGATCGAATCGGGCGTATATGAAGTAAACGCAGCTCTGAAGAACGACCTGGTGAACGCCCAGCGCGAACACGCCTCCAATCTCGGCGGCCTGATCGCCGAGCAGATCGCCCAGGCTGCCGGCGTGAAGGCTTACATCGCCGACCCGGTCGTGGTCGATGAGCTGGACGACATCGCCCGCCTGAGCGGTATTCCGGAATGCCCCCGCATTTCGATCTTCCACGCCCTGAACCAGAAAGCCATCGCACGCCGCCATGCCGAGAAGGTAGGCAAGCGTTACGAAGACCTGAACCTGGTCGTTGCCCACATGGGCGGCGGCATTTCGGTTTCGGCCCACTGCAAGGGACGGGTGATCGACACCAACAACGCCCTCGACGGCGACGGCCCGATCGCACCCGAACGTGCAGGCACGGTGCCTGCCGGAGCGCTCGTGAACCTCTGCTTTTCGGGCAAGTACAGCCAGCGCGACGTGCTGAAGATGCTCGCCGGCAAAGGCGGTCTGGTAGCTCACCTGAACCAGAACTCCGTGCAACAGATCTGCATCGACATCGAAAAGGGCGACCAGAAATCCAAAGCCGTGCTCGACGCGATGAGTTACAGCATCGCCAAGGAGATCGGCGCGATGGCTGCGGTTCTCAAAGGTCAGGTGGATGCCATCCTGCTTACGGGCGGCGTGGCGTACAACGAACCGGTGAACGACGTAATCCGCGAACACTGTTCGTTCCTCGCCCCGATCTTCATCTATCCGGGCGAAGACGAAATGGGTGCGTTGATGCTCAACGCCCTGAGTGTACTGCGCGGCGAAAGAACCCCGAAGGTTTACGCATAATAGCCTTCTCCGTTTCCGGTACCCGGCGATACCCGAACAAATTCGACATGGTTTCGCATTGATCGAAAACGGTTAAACCGGATATAAAAAAGCTCTTCCTTTACCGGAAGAGCTTTTTTACTAATTCCCACGCGACCCGCATCGCTTCGAGCCGGAACAACGCTCCGAACCCAGCGTAACAGACCACGCCGACCGCCACTTTCAATAGGAACGTAGGCAGAGGTGCGAAGCTGGTGAAGTGTCCGAAAGCCCAAACCACACCGAACATCGCCGCCGTCGCAGAAGCTATAGGCAGCAACGTCCGCAGAAAACGACCTGCCGTCAGCCCCGCATACCGGGTCGTCGCGCCAAAATTGAGGATCATTTCGAAAAAAGCCATCGCCGACAGGCCCCACGTCACGGCGAGCACGCTGTGCGGGATCGTCAGGATCAGGACCAGGGTCATCACTACCTTCTTGACCACTTCCAGCCGCACGATGATCCGACCGTTGCTCTTCACCTTCAGCACATTATTCGAAACCGTAGCGATCGGAGCGAACATTCCGGCCAGCGAAATAACCTGAAAATAGGGAACCATCGGCATCCACTTCTCCCCGAGCAGACTGTCCACCATTTCAGGAGCGACGACAATCAGACCGGCCATCATCGGCAGCATCACGAAAGCGACGATCATTACTACCTGCCGGTAGCTCTCGGCGAATTTACGCTCGTCGTCCGCGATCTTGGAAAGCGCGGGAAAAGTCACGCTCTGAACGGCCTGCATGGTCGATGTCACGGGCAGCTCCTTGAGTTTCTGCGCCTGGTTGAAAAAGCCCAGCACATCCGCAGCATAGAGCTTCCCGACGAAAAGCTGGGAAACATTGTTGTAAACGGAAGAAATCAGATCGGTCGCCAGCAACCGGAAGCTATACGGAGCCATCGCACGCAGACGGCCCGCGTCGAAAGCCGCCCGAGGGCGCCAGTCGCTCAACCCCCACAGCAACATGGCCCGTACACCCATCGCCACTACCCGTTGCCCCACCAGGCTCCAGATACCGCATCCGGCCCAAGCCATACCGATAGCCACCAGTCCGCTTACGAGCGACGAAGTAAAAACGACCTTCGAAAGCCGGGCGAAACGGAACTGCCGGGTGAAAATCGTATTCTGAATCACGCACAGGGCATTGAGAGGCACAAGCAGGAACAACACCGGAGCGATCCGCACCAACTCGGGCATCCCGTAAAAACGGGCGATCCAGGGCATCGCCCCCACCAACAGCAGGTACAGCAGCACCGAAACCGCGATATTGAAGACGAATACCGACTTGTAGTCCTCCTCCGACGGCACCGCCTTTCGGATCAGGGTCTGCGAGAAACCGCTGTCCACCATCACCAGTGCCAGGGACGAAAAAACCACGGGAATAGCCATAATACCCATCTGCTCGGGCGTCAGCAACCGGAGGATGACGATACTCACCCCCATTTGCAGCAACATGGAGCCTACCTTTTCGGCAATGCTCCACGCTACACCGCTTGCGACCTTGTCCCGCAATTCACCTCCCACGACCCTTCGGATTTAGCAGCCGTCGCACACGGCATCCCGCTCGCGGAACCGTTCGGCGCTCGAAATCTCGAGGTACGAAGCGCCGTATTTCGAATCGAAGCTGCCGCCCACCACAGCCAGCAGATCGGTCGGTTCGATCGCATGCTTGCGCTGGATAAAATCCAGGGCGTCGATCACGAAGTGGTAACGATCCTGATAGCGTTCGTGCGACTGCTGTTCACGCAGGATCGGCACGACGCCGTACGAAAGAGCCAGAATACGCTGCGCATGACGGGTATAACAAACCGCCAGGACCTGACACCGGCCCCGGAAAGCGGCCAGATAACGGCCCGTGCGTCCGGTCGCGGTATCGAGCACCACATAGCGAATCGGCAAGTTCGTACTGGCCCGCACCGCCGAACGCGCCAACTGCGCCGTGATCTCGTGGTTCACGGAAACCATGTTCATATCGATCATCGGCGTAAAATGCGTTTCGTCCTTCTCGATCTCGCGGGCCACGCGCGACATCGTACTCACGGCCTCCACCGGATAGTCGCCCATAGCCGTTTCGTCGCTCAACATCACGGCATCCACGCGCTCGTAAATGGCACTGGCCACGTCGCTCACCTCGGCCCGAGTCGGACGGGGCGAGCGCACCATCGAATAGAGCATCTGCGTAGCGATGATCACCGGTCGTTTGGCGGCTATGCAACGCTCCACGATACGCCGCTGCGCGTTGGGAATCGCCTCGGCCGGAAGTTCGACCCCCAGATCGCCCCGGGCGACCATCACCCCGTACGAAGCCTCGACGATTTCGTCCAGGTTGTCGATCCCCTGCTGGTTCTCGATCTTGGAGATGATCTTGATCGGACTGTCGTAACGGTCGAGAATCTCCTGCACGGCATGCACGTCCCCGGCGCTCCGCACGAAGGAGTGAGCGATGAAATCGACGTCGTTCTTCACGGCCCATTCGATGAAGCGGCGGTCTTTTTCCGTCACCGACGGCAGGTCGATCTTCATCCCCGGCACATTGACGCTCTTGCGCGACCGCAGCGTGCCGCCCCGCACGAACTCGCACATCAGCTCCTCGTCGGTCTTGTCCGTCACGCGGAGTTCCAACTCCCCGTCGGCAATCAACAACCGCGCACCGACCGCGATATCGCGTACCACCGTCGCCACGTTGAAGTAGATCGTATCGCGGGTCGAAGGTTCGCCATCGGCCGTCCCGCGCACCTTCACGCGCTCCCCGGTCTGAAAGCCGATCGCACCGCCGTACTCGTCGGCCACGGCCGTCACACGGATTTCAGGTCCTTTGGTATCCAGAATGACCGGAATCGCCGGATTGACCCGGCGCACCGCCTCGACGATCTTCGCGGCCCCCTCTTCGGTCACATGCGCCGAATTGATGCGTACTACGTCCATTCCGGCCTCGAAAAGGCCGCGTACAAATTCTTCGTTGGCGCGGAAATCCGACAACGTGGCTACGATCTTGGTTTTCTTCTCTCCCCACATACAGCTTCTTGTTAAATTATATCGTTTCAAATCAAAATTACACCTGGAATCCGGAATCCGCCTCTATCCGAAGCTTTTCCGCCATTCGATCGCGCACCAATCCTTTACGCACGAGCACCCGACAGACAGAACTCGCATCGTTCCGAATATCTTCCGTCGTAATCCGAAAACGGACACTTCGACGAGCCGAAAATCCCGAAAACATCCACAGCACAGGCAGCGCTCCGACTATCCCCAGCCAGACAAACGGCACGAAGGGCACGCCTTCGTCATTCCTGCTTACAAAAATAGTGAAAAACCCGGATATACGCCGCAAGATCCTCCGATTCGCATCGAATTCACACACATTTCACACCCGTCCGAAAGTCGGGACGACCCGGGCGCCGAAAATAAATTTTCGTATCCTCCCGGCTTTGGCTATCTTTGCAGAAGACAGGATGCGGTTCGGCAATTTTCAAGAACAAGTTCTCATAATTGCTCTCGGCTTTCGCTATCTTTGTAGAAGATAAGACGCGCCTCGGCAAAATACAAATAAAATTTGCTTTTGCGCTCGGCTTATTCGTATCTTTGCTACATTCCGGACTTCGGCCGCGTCCGTTCAATTTACCCGAACGCCGCCGCTCCGCACAAACCGCCATTCGACATGACTGAATTCGGACTTATCGACACGATCCGCGACATGTTCGCCGCAATTCCCCGCAACGGATTCGACGGCATCGGGGACGACTGCACGGTCTTCCCGCTGGGCAGCGGCGAATCGCTGGTCTTCACCGCCGACCTGCTGGCCGAAAACATCCACTTCCTGCGCCGGGCGACCTCGGCGCGTGAATTGGGCCGTAAATCCCTGGCCGTCAATCTGAGCGATGTCGCGGCGATGGGCGCCCGCCCGATCGCAACCCTGCTCTCGCTGGCTATCCCGCACGACCTGCCCGAAGGATGGATCGAAGATTTCATGGAAGGCTACCGCGACCTCTCGGCCCAATACGACGTCGGCCTGGTCGGGGGCGACACCACAGCCTCGGATTCGGGACTGGTCGTCAATGTAACGGCCATCGGGCGTATCGCCGACAGCCATATCAAACGGCGCAGCGACGCACGCCCCGGCGACTTGATCGCCGTCGGCGGTTCGCTGGGAGAGTCGGGCGCCGGACTGCGCGATATCCTGGCCGGACGGTACGACACCCCGCTGGCACAGATCCACCGCAACCCCGCCCCGCAAGTCGCCGAAGGCATCTGGCTCGGCGAACGTCCGGAAGTGCACGCCATGATGGACATCTCGGACGGCATCGCCTCCGACCTGCGGCATATCCTGCACCAGTCCGGCGTAGGTGCCGAAGTCGATACCGAGTGCATCCCGACTCCCGTCGATCTCGAAACCGCCGTATCCGGCGGCGAAGACTACAAACTTCTCTTCACCGTCGCTCCGGAGAGCGCCAACACACTTCTGTCCAACTACCGGCTCCGTTTCGGCGATGAGTTCCACTTCATCGGCCGCATCACGGGCGGCAATCATCTCGAATGGCTCCGAAACGGCACCCCTCTGCCGGTCGATTGGCAGGGATTCCGCCACTATTGACCGGCGTTCCGAAAAGGTTGCAACAACCCGGCACATACCGTCCTCCGAAATATCCGAAGGTCATCCTCCATACCGCTCCTCATACCTTCTGCTTCTCCGCAGAAAGGAGCCGTTGCAAATCCGGTCCGCATCGCCCGCCGCAATATTCCCGCTGCAAGCGCTCGAAATCCCGGCGATTCACCGCAAGCTCTCTCCAAAACGAAGCCGACTTCTGCCGTACGACATCGGCACGGTCCGCCGCAAAAAATAAAGGGGCTGTGTCGAAATGAAAATTTCAGACACAACCTCTAAGGGATGTCAGAATGGATGCAAGGCATTGAGGGTAAGGGCGACAGGAATTTACTGCCGTAAAGATTTAGCCCGCATCCCGATAATGACGCAGCAGTGCGCTTTATAACACATCGCCGTATCTCCAAAAACTCTATCCACACGCATCGAAAGCCGCTTCATTCCACGATATAGACTTTCTCCCCCCGCCGCTGCATGCGATAGCGCTCGCGGGCGAATTGCTCCAGATTATCGTCGTACTTGAGCTCTTCGAGCAGCGTACTGTCCTGCTCGATCCGAGCGCGATAGATCGCCCTTTCCTGCTCCAGGATAGCGATATCTTTTCTGATCTCTATGGCGTGCAGCAGATTTCGTCCCACGATGAAAATCGTGAAAACCACGATGATACAAGTAATCACCACCCAAAACCGCTTGTCCAATTTCAACTGCATCTTCCGAATCCTTTAAGGAATATGCATGTATTTATGCGTCTGGATCGAAATATTCCACGCAGGATGCGCCTTGACGTACTCGACCAGCAGGGGCATGATCTCCTCCGACACGCTCCATTCGGGCTGCAGGAAGAGCTTGCACTCCCGTCCGACCTGTTCGGCGTTCCGCTCGGCCCATTGCAAATCGGCCTCCCGCTCGACGATGACCTTCAGCTCGTGCGCCCGCCAGAACGCCTCCGGCAGAGGCGGCTGCTGACGCTTGGGCGAAAGGCAAACCCAGTCGAAATACCCGCTGAAAGGGTGCGACCCCGAAGTTTCGAGAAATATCTTGAGTCCGTGCCCCTTGAGCGCCGAAGTCAAAGGCCCCAACGGGTAAAGCAACGGCTCTCCGCCCGTGATGACGATAGCCTGCGCCTGGCACGAAGTCGCTCGCCGCACCACCTCCGAAATATCGGTCGGAGGATAGAGTTTCGGATTCCACGTATATTTGGCATCGCACCAGCGGCAGCCTACGTCGCATCCGCCCAGGCGGATGAAATAGGCCGGTTTGCCCGTATGGAATCCTTCGCCTTGAATCGTATAGAAATCCTCCACCAGAGGCAATTTCCGCCCTCCGTCCAACAAGTCGTAATTCGTCGCTTCCTTCATCGGACTATTCGGTCACCACGTAAACATCCTTGTAATTCCGGCCCAACTGGTCGTAGTCCAGCCCGTATCCCACGATAAACTCGTTGCCGATGTGCATGGCCGGATAATCGATCGGAATCTGGCGCTGGTATGCTTTCGGTTTGAAGAAAAGCGTACACACGCGGATACTGGCGGGCTTCTTCGTCTT
>OHQY01000406.1_pt1 | contig 11173 bp, 9 predicted proteins | sample 1578311 | NCBI WGS metagenome assembly OHQY01 (sample SAMEA3879545, study PRJEB24766) | human gut metagenome | biome: human-associated habitat; feature: feces | place: USA | collected 1985/1987 | reverse complement strand
GAGGTTCATGTAGGTCAGGGGTTTCAGCAGCACCACCTTGTGGCCATCCACCTCGCCCTGGCCCCACAGGCCCTGAAACTTGGTTTTGCTGACGCTGATGCCCCATTTGCCCGCCAGAGAGTCCAGCGCGGCAAAGCCCGCGTTGTGGCGGGTGCCCTCGTATTTTGCTTCGGGGTTGCCAAGGCCCGCGATCAGCCAGATGTCGTTTGCATTCATAGTTGTTGTTTTGCCTTTTCTTTTTTGCTTAAAATAATGTGTGGTACAGTTCTTTAGTATAACATACGCGCGAAGAAAAAGAAATCTGTTTTGCGGGAAAAACACAAAGCCGCCCTATATCAGTACAGATACAGGGCGGTGCTTTTTGTATAATACCTTATAAGGTGGCGGGAGAGTTACTTGTTCTGCTCCTCCTCCAGCTTCTGCTTTTTGGCGATATAGGCCTCCATCTTGGGGGCGGCCCAGCCCTCAAGGTTGGTCTGGCGGTCGCGGGCGATGCCCAGCGCCTGGGCGGGCACATCCTTGGTGATGGTGCTACCGGCGGCGGTGTAGGCACCGTCGCCCACCTTGACCGGAGCCACAAGGTTGGTGTTACAGCCAATGAAGCAGTAATCGCCGATCTGGGTGCGGAACTTATCCTTGCCGTCGTAGTTGCAGGTGACGGTGCCGCAGCCGAAGTTGCAGTACTTGCCCACGTCGCTGTCGCCGATGTAGGTCAGGTGGCTGACGGTATTGCCCCGGGCGAAGTTGGAGTTCTTCGTCTCGACATAAGCGCCCAGATGCACACCGCAGCCGGTGACGGTGTTGATGCGCACATGGGTGAAGGGACCGATATTGTTGTGGGGGCCGAGGTGGCTGCTGTAGACCTGGCTGGCGTTGACAGTGGTGCCCTCGTCCACGATGCTGTCCTCGATCAGGCTGTTGGGGCCGATGACGCATCCTGCGCCGATGACCGTCTTGCCGCGCAGGATGGTGCCCGCCAGAATGGTGGCTCCCGGGGCGATGACAACGCCTTCGTCGATCTGGACGGTACGGTTCTCAATGTTCACGCCGTTGGCGATGTGAAAAAGCAGGATGTTCTCGCGCCGGCTTTCGGCAGCGTCCAGTTTGGCGCGTGCTGCGGCCAGAGCTTCGTTGGAAATGGTTTCCATAAATAGTGTCCCTCCTTGGGAAGGTGTGGTATTTTGTTGTATCCATGAGGGAGAAATTCCGGCCCGTTCCGCAGGTGGAATTCCACCGAAAATTTTAATGGATAACAGCATGTATCCCAGATGCGGAAAAATGGTTCTGTAAAACAAAAAACCTCTCGAACTTTCTCCCATTTTATAATAGCGGAAAACTGGGTAAATTTCAAGGGAATTGCACAAAATTTATCAAACAAATTCGGTGTTTTGCCCGGTGGCAATGTGGGAATTTTCTGGTATAATAGTTTAGCATTCACAAGACAATGTTCATCAGCTTTGAGAAAAAAGTGCGATGAGACCGCCGGGCGTGGCACCGGGGGTCACCAAATGGGAGGTAAACACGCATGAGCAAAAAGTATCTGTACTACTTCAGCGAGGGCAACGATGCCTTCGGCGGCGACAAGGTCACCATGAAGAATACTCTGGGCGGCAAGGGTGCCGGTCTGGCAGAGATGACTGCTGCCGGTATGCCGGTTCCCCAGGGCTTCACCATCACTACGGATGCCTGCACCCAGTACTATGCAGACGGCCGTCAGATCAATGACGATATCACTGCTGACATCTTCGAGCATCTCAAGGGTCTGGAAGAGATCACCGGCAAGAAGTTTGGCGACAACACCAACCCCCTGCTGGTCTCTGTCCGTTCCGGTGCCCGTCAGTCCATGCCCGGCATGATGGATACCATCCTGAACCTGGGCCTGAACGATGAGGCTGTGGAAGGTCTGGCCAAGAAGACCGGCAACGCCCGCTTCGCATACGACTGCTACCGCCGCTTCGTGCAGATGTTTGCAGACGTTGTTATGATGGTCCCGAAGAGCCTGTTCGAGGTCGAGATCGACAAGCTGAAGGAAGCCAAGGGCGTCAAGAACGACGTTGACCTGACTGCTGACGACCTGAAGGAGCTGGTCGGCACCTTCAAGAAGATCTATGAGGACAACGAGGGCAAGCCCTTCCCCCAGGACCCCAAGGACCAGCTCATCGAGGCTGTCAAGGCCGTCTTCCGCAGCTGGGACAACCCCCGTGCAAACGTCTATCGTAAGATGAACGAGATCCCCTACGAGTGGGGCACCGCTGTCAACGTGCAGCAGATGGCATTCGGCAACTCCGGCGACCGTTCCGGCACCGGCGTTGCATTCACCCGTGACCCCGCCACCGGCGCTAAGAAGCTGATGGGCGAGTACCTCATCAATGCACAGGGCGAGGACGTCGTCGCAGGCGTGCGCACTCCTTCTCCCATCAGCCACCTGAAGGATCAGATGCCTGAGGTGTACGATCAGTTCGTTGAGATCGCAACCCGTCTGGAGAACTACTTCCGCGATATGCAGGATATGGAGTTCACCATTGAGGACGGCCACCTGTATATGCTGCAGACCCGTAACGGCAAGCGTACCGCTCAGGCCGCTCTGCAGATCGCATGCGACCTGGTGGACGAGGGCATGATCACCGAGCAGGAGGCTGTCCTGCGCGTGGAGCCCAAGCAGCTGGATACCCTGCTGCATCCTCAGTTCGACGCCGCTGCCCTGAAGGCCGCCGAAGTCGTCGGCAAGGGCCTGGCAGCTTCTCCCGGTTCCGCCTGCGGCCAGATCGTCTTTACTGCTGAGGAAGCAGAGGAGATGGTCAAGTCCGGCAAGATGAAGAAGGTCGTTCTGGTCCGTCTGGAGACTTCTCCCGAGGACATCGTGGGCATGCAGGTGTCTCAGGGCATCCTGACCGTCCGCGGCGGCATGACCAGCCACGCAGCCGTTGTTGCCCGTGGTATGGGCACCTGCTGTGTCTCCGGCTGCGGCAATGACAACGAGGTCAAGATCGATGAGGAGGCCAAGACCTTCGAGATCAACGGCCACAAGTTCGTTGAGGGCGACTGGATCTCCATCGATGGCTCCACCGGCAACATCTACGGCGAGCAGGTCGCAACCGTGGCCGCTACCGGCAACAAGAACTTCAACCGCTTCATGGGCTGGGCAGACGCCGCTCGTCAGTTGCTGGTCATGACCAACGCCGATAACCCGCGCGACGCACAGCAGGCAGTTGACCTGGGTGCTGAGGGCATCGGCCTGTGCCGTACCGAGCACATGTTCTTTGCTGAGGACCGCATCAAGGCTGTCCGTGAGATGATCTGCGCCCGTACCGTGGAAGAGCGCGAAGCTGCTCTGGCCAAGGTCGAGCCGTTCCAGCAGGGTGACTTCGAGGCCATGTACCGCATCATGGGTGAGCGCCCGATGACCATCCGCTACCTGGATCCCCCTCTGCACGAGTTCCTGCCCACCAAGGACGAGGACATCAAGGAACTGGCTGCCGATATGGGCATGACCTTCGATGACCTGAAGAACGTGGTTGCTTCTCTGCACGAGTTCAACCCCATGATGGGTCACCGTGGCTGCCGTCTGGCTGTCACCTATCCCGAGATCGCTGCTATGCAGACCCGCGCTGTGATCAAGGCTGCCCTGAACGTCTCCGCTGAGACTGGCTGCATGATCACCCCGCACATCATGATCCCGCTGGTCGGCGAGGTCAAGGAGCTGAAGTTCGTCAAGGATGTTGTCGTCAAGGTCGCTGATGAGCTGATCGCTGCTGCTGGCGTTGACATGAAGTATCAGGTCGGTACCATGATCGAGATCCCCCGTGCAGCCCTGACTGCCGGTGAGATCGCCAAGGAGGCTGAGTTCTTCAGCTTCGGCACCAATGACCTGACCCAGATGACCTTCGGCTTCAGCCGTGACGATGCTGCCAAGTTCCTGGGCGCTTACTACGAGAACAAGATCTACGAGAGCGATCCGTTCCAGCATTTGGATCAGGTCGGCGTCGGCAAGCTGGTCAAGATGGCTGCACATGACGGCCGTGAGACCCGTCCCGACCTGGGTCTGGGCATCTGCGGCGAGCACGGCGGCGATCCTTCCAGCGTCGAGTTCTGCCACAAGGTTGGTCTGGACTACGTCAGCTGCTCTCCCTTCCGTGTGCCTATCGCACGTCTGGCTGCTGCTCAGGCTGCTATCAAGAACCCCCGCAAGTGATTGCGTGAGCGCTTGAGAAAGCACAAGTAAAGTATATGAACCGCCCCGGTTTCCGTAACAGGAAGCCGGGGCGGTTTTTGTGTTGACTGGTAGAATATCCAAACGGTAAAATATACATGCAACAATTTCCGGAGTGGATGTGGAAATTCTGGACGTGGAACGAATTGAGCGAAAATGCTATAATTTTAACAGTGATAAGAAAATAAATGTGCTAATCAACAGGCTGGGGGAGGTGAAAAGATGGATGAGCGAATCTGGACGATCGCTGAAATACTGGACAAAAGTGGCCCTATGACGGCGGAAGTTCTGCCCGCCTATGGCATGAATCTGATCCGCCTTGCCCGCAGCGGCAGCGAGCTGCTGCGCACACCGGAAGGAGAGACGCAGCTCCGGCGGGAACCGCAGGTGTACGGGATGCCGCTGCTGCTGCCGCCCAACCGGACAGCCGGAGGAGCCTTTACCTTTCAGGGCACCACGTATCATCTGCCCATCAATGAGCCGGTGTACGGCAACCACATCCACGGCAGTCTGGCCCGGATGCCGTTCCGGGTGACCGAACAGACCGCGACCAGCGTGACCGGCTTTTACGAGAACCGGGGGGAGTGCTACCCGTTCCCCTTTGCCATCACGGTGACCCACTGCCTGACGGAGACGGGCACACAGCACCTGTTCACCCTCTGCAACACGGGCCCCAAAACCATGCCGCTGGCGTTCGGCCTGCACATTGCATTCCGCGCAAAGCCGTTTTTTGCGGTGCCCATCGGGCAGCGGTGGGAGGTGGACGAGCGGTACATCCCCACCGGCAGGCTGCTGCCGCTGACCAGCGAAGAAACGGCCTACCGGGATGGCAGCGATGCCTGCAGCGGAAAATTGATCCGTGGGTTTTATACCGCAGCCGGGCACACCGCCCGGATCGGTGGCCTTTGCATGAACGCGGCGGAGCCCTTCAATCAGTGGGTGCTGTGGAATGGCGACGGCACGCAGGATTTTATCTGCATAGAGCCCATGAGCGGTGCGGTGAACGCCCTGAACTCCGGTGTGGGGCTGGTACAGCTGCAGCCGGGGGAAGCAAAGACCTACACCGTCCGGCTGTACCCCTGGCTGCTGTAACGGCGCAAAAGAAAAATTGACAGCCTGAAAATAAATCAAGCCCTTTGGCCTCTGTAACGGAAGCCGGAGGGCTTGATTTGTTTTCAGAAAAGAGATATGGATAGAATGCACAATCGCATAAAATGGAAATTGTGAAAAACGCAGATTGTTTCCGATTTCGAGAAATGTTTTTCTTTTACAAGCTGGAAATAGAGGTTCTGGAGTTTTCGGATAGAATATGGTACAGTAAAGCCACAGGAAAACGTGAGAATCTGAAACGAAAGGAGAAACGATAAAATGCTGGGCGAGCGGCTCACAACGCTTTTAAGCCTGATATCGCAGGACGAATATAAAACGGTGGATGAATTCGCGCAAAAGATGAGCCTGAGCACAAAAACCGTGCGGGGGCTGCTGCAGGAACTGAACGAGCAGCTGCAGACCCACGGTGCGGAGGTCCTGCACGAGCGGGGAAAAGGCTACCGCTTGAAAGTGCAGGACCTGGATAAGTTCCAGACCATCTTCCTGAAGGCAGATTCCAACATTCCGCAGGATTCCAGAGGCCGGGTGCGGTTCCTGATCGAATATTTCCTGAAGGACGACTGCTACACAAAGGTAGAGACCCTGTGCGAAAAGCTGTATGTAAGCCGCAAAACGCTGACTTCTGATCTGCGGCAGACAGAGGATTTTTTCAATCGGTTCCAGCTGACACTGGAACGCAAGCCGCACTATGGAATGCGGCTGGTGGGAGATGAGTTCCACAAGAGGCAGTGCCTTTCCGAATATTTACAGGAACGGAACCCTGGCATGGAGCACACAGCACTGGAAGAAAACGCGCAGGAATACGAACTTGCACAGATGCTGGTGGAACTTCTGGAACAGGAAAACTATCACATCACGGATGTGGGGCTGAACAGTCTGGTGGTTCATGTTGCAGTGGCGATCCAGCGCATCCGATCGGGCCAATACATCCAGATGACCGAGGAAGAAAACCAAACGTGGTCTGCAGGCGAAAGCTATGAGCTGGCGCAGAAATGTGCAAAGTGCATTACTGAATTGGCCGGTGTACCTTACCCGGAACAAGAGGTGCGCTACCTGGCAATCCACTTGGCCAGCAAGCAGACGAGCCAGAATTTTGTGATCGACAGCGATGTGCAGAATGCTGTGACAGAAATGCTGGAAGAGATCTACCAGATCTTCGAGATGGACTTCCGGGATGATCTGGAGCTGATTCTTTCGCTCAGCACCCATCTGGTACCGCTGATCATCCGCATCAAGTACGGAATGCGGCTCAAAAATCCGCTGCTGAAGGAGATCCGGCAGCGTTACAGCCTGGCGTACACCATTGCCGTGCAGGCAAGCGCCGTGCTGGAGCGGCGGTACCGCTGCATTCTGGATTCCAACGAGGTCGCCTATCTTGCGCTGACCATCCAGCTTTCACTAGAACGCAAGCGCTCTCACATTGAAAAGAAAAATGTGCTGCTGGTCTGCGCATCGGGCGCCGGTACGGCCCGGCTGATGGCTTACAAGATGCAGAAACAGTTCGGCGACCGCATCGATCAGATCGCCATCTGTGACCAGCGCAGCATTGGCAGGCAGGATTTTTCAAAGATCGACTACGTTTTTACGATGGTGCCCATTCAGGAACCTGTGCCGGTGCCCATCTGTGAGGTGAAGCAGCTCCTGGACGAAAAGCGCAGCGGTACCATCAAGGGCTTTCTGCGGGAGGAAGCGCATGATATCCTGCAGTATTACCCCCAGCCGCTGTTCTTCCCGGAGCTGGAAGCCCAAACAAAAGAGGAAGCGCTGCAAAAGCTGGTCTTCCAGGTGGAAAAGCTCCACCCGCTGCCAACCGGCTTTTACGAGGCGGTGTGCAAACGGGAGAAGATGGCACATACCTGCATGGGAAACCGTGTGGCAATGCCGCATCCCTGTCAGGTGCTGACCGAGGATACCTTTGTAAGCGTGGCAGTCCTGAAAGCGCCCATCCAGTGGGACGAGCAGCACGAGGTGCAGGCGATTTTTCTGGTGTCGGTATCGCGGCAGAAAAACAAGAAGCTGCAGGATTTTTACGCCACAACGGCACGGCTGCTGCTGGATGAACAGCGTATTGGGCAGCTGATCCAAAAACGAAGCTACCAGACTCTGGCAGAATGCCTTGAGGCTGTGGACAACGAAAGGACGGAATGATATGGACGAGACAAAATACGCAAAAGCCTTTGAACTGATCATGAATGCGGGCAACGCAAAGTCGCTGGCGTTGATGGCGGTGGAATCTGCACGGGAGTTCGACTTTGAGGAAGCGCAAAAGCAGCTCAAGGAATCGCAGCAGGAGTTCCACCTGGCACATCAGGCGCAGTCGGATATGATTCAGGGTGAGGCAAACGGAAACCCGGTGGAGCTGAACATTGTTCTGGTCCACGCACAGGATCACCTGACCATGGCGACCATGGCGCAGGACAACGCACAGGAATTTATAAACCTTTACCGATTGGTGAAGGAATTACAGGATACCGTAAACGAACTTAAAGGAGGAAATGAACAATGAGGATCATGTTGGCTTGCAATGCAGGAATGTCCACCAGCCTGGTAGTGGCAAAGATGCAGGATGTTGCAAAAGCACATGGCAAGGATTACAAGATCTGGGCTGTGGAGCAGGGCGAGATCCAGAACGAACTGGGCAATTTTGATGTGCTGCTGCTGGGCCCGCAGGTGCGCCACATTCTGCGGCGGGTGACCAAGCTGGTGGGCGACCAGGCTGTGGTGGATGTGATCGATGGCCCTTCTTATGGCCGCTGCGATGGTGCAGCTGTGCTGAAGCAGGCCGAAGATCTGTATGCAGGAAAGTGAGGAAATCATGGCAAAGACAAGCAAGTTTGAAAACACGTTGATGGACATTGCGGACTTTGTGGACAGCAATGTGTATCTGCGCAGCATCAAGGATGCATTCACCGATTATGTTCCGTTTATCATTGCAGGTTCTTTTGGTTCGTTGCTGAATGCGCTGATCGCCAGCCAGACCACCGGCCTGGCAAAGTGGGTTCCGGCCCTCAGCAACCTGGCTCCGGCCTTCACCGCCATGAACTTTGCAGCCGTTTCCTGCATGACCATCCCCATCATCCTGCTCATTGCCATGAACCTGGCAAAGGCAAAAAAGATGCCTCCGTTCATTACGGGTGTGCTGGCGGTGATCTGCTATTTCGCCATGGTGCCCAACACCATCACAGTGACCATTCAGGAAGCGACCGGCAAGGCCAGTGGCCTGAGCGGCGGCGTTCTGGGTGCACAGGGCCTGTTCGTGGGTATGCTGGTGGCTGTGCTCATCACCAACCTGTTCCATTGGCTCACCAGTATTGAAAAGATCAAGATCAAAATGCCGGCATCTGTTCCGGCAGGCATTGCAAACTCCTTTAACATCCTGATTCCGGTATTTGTCATCATCGTGTTCAGCTCTGTTTTTGGCACCCTGTTCCAGCTGGCCACCGGCTCTTATATCAACGAGTTCATCTACGCCGTTGTGCAGGCTCCGCTGTCGGCTGCTGTGCAGAGCACCGCAGGCGTGGTCATCATGGCTGTGTTCTGCCAGCTGTTCTGGTTCCTGGGCATCCATGGCGGTCTGGTGGTGGAGCCCATCCGCAGTCCCATCTCCGCTGCCGGTCTGGCCGAAAACATTGCTGCCGTGCAGGCTGGCCTGACTCCTGCCTATCCGTTGACCCGTGGCTTCTGGACGGTGTTTGTTGTTGTGGGCGGCGCTGGCCTGACCCTGAGCCTGATCTTTGCCATCCTGATGTTCTCCAAGCGTGAAGATCACCGTGCCATTGCAAAGCTTTCGCTGCTGCCCGGCATCTGCGGCATTGGCGAGCCGATGGTCTTTGGTCTGCCGCTGGTACTGAACCCTGTGTTCGCCATTCCCTTTATCCTGAACTCCGGCATTGCAGCTGCTATCGGTCTGTTTGCCATTAAGATCGGCTTCATCTCCTGCAGCATCGTGGACGCACCGTTCGGTCTGCCGCTGTTCATCAATGCTACCATTTCCTATGGCTGGCATGGTGCCATTGTGCAGCTGGTGATCCTGATCGTGGGCACCCTGACCTACATCCCGTTCGTGCTGATGTCCAACCGCATGGCGGAAAAAGAAGCACAGAAAGAGCAGTAAGCAAAGGAGAACGAAATGGGATTTCCGCAGAATTTTCTCTGGGGCGGTGCCACAGCAGCCAACCAGTATGAGGGTGGCTACGCGGAGGACGGAAAAGGCCTTGCAGTCGCGGATCTTATTACCGATGGCAACAAGGAACAGCCGCGCCGGATCTTCTACCGTTTCCCGGATGGACGTGAGGGAACGATCGGGCTGGGCGAATGCATCCCGGCGGGTGCACAGGGCATCCTGAAGGATGACTATTACTATCCCAGCCATGTGGCCACCGACTTCTACCACCACTACAAAGAAGACATTGCTCTGTTTGCAGAAATGGGTTTCAAGGTGCTGCGGCTCTCCATTTCCTGGACACGAATCTTCCCGAACGGAGACGACCAACAGCCCAACGAGGCAGGCCTTGCATTCTACGATAAAGTGTTTGACGAAATGCTGACTCATGGCATTGAGCCGCTGGTCACCATCCTGCACTTTGATATGCCGGTGCACCTAGCCACGGCCTATGGCGGCTGGGCAAACCGGAAGCTGATCGATTTCTATCTGCGCTATGCCAGCACAGTGTTCCAGCGTTACCGCAATAAGGTCAAATACTGGGTCACCGTGAACGAGGTGAACGTGCTGGGTGGTTACTGGACACTGGGCCTTTCCAACGATGCAGCATCGGAGGCCGGAAGCAAAAAATCGTATAATCAGGGCGAAACGCCGGATGCAGAGGCAGGGCTGAAATTCCAGGCACTGCATCATTTGATGGTAGCTTCGGCATTGGCAAACAAAGCGGCAAAGATCATCAACCCGGATTTCCAGATGGGCGCGATGCTGGCGCTGTCCGGCATTTATCCGGCCACCTGCCACCCGGAAGATGTGTTTGGAGCCTATGCGTTCCGGCGCAAGGCACTGCTGTTTTCGGATGTATTGTTCCATGGTGAGTATCCCAACTATGCACAGTCGATTTTTGACGAATATGGCTTTACGTTAAAAATGGAGCAGGGGGATGCAGAAATTTTAAAAGCGTATCCCTCGGATTTCCTGGCCTTTTCCTATTACCGAACCACCGTGTTTGACCGCTTCTCGGCCAACACCACGACCACCGGCGGCCAGCAAGGCGCGCCCAACCCCTACCTGCAAACCACGGCATGGGGCTGGCCCATCGACCCGGACGGCTTGCGCTATGTGCTGAACGAGCTGTACGACCGTTACCAGAAGCCGCTGTTTATTGTAGAGAACGGCATGGGTGCAAAGGATACGGTCAATGCGGACGGTACCATTGAGGACGACTACCGCATCGACTACCTGCGCGGCCATATCCGTGCCATCAAGGAAGCCATTGAAAAGGACCATGTGCCGGTAATGGGCTATACGCCCTGGGGATGCATTGATATCGTTTCGGCAGGCACCGGCGAAATGGCAAAGCGCTATGGTATGATCTATGTGGATATGGACGACAAAGGCCATGGCACATTGAAGCGTTCCCGTAAAAAATCATTTTACTGGTATCAGCATGTGATTAAAACCAATGGAGAAGAACTGGATTGATTTTGAAGGATCAGCAATTTTGACAGCTATCCGAACTGCAATCAAAAACCTGAGAAGATAAAATCTTTCCAACGAGATAAAACAGTTCAAAAGCAAATCAAGCCCATCGCTTTCTGTAATGGAAGGCCGAGGGGCTTTTTGTGTATCTTGAAAAATTACGAATGGATGAGTATAATAATAAGGAGAACGACACTTCAGCTTGAAAAGGG
>OHQY01000404.1_pt1 | contig 11199 bp, 10 predicted proteins | sample 1578311 | NCBI WGS metagenome assembly OHQY01 (sample SAMEA3879545, study PRJEB24766) | human gut metagenome | biome: human-associated habitat; feature: feces | place: USA | collected 1985/1987 | reverse complement strand
CGAGCGCGACGGGCCGACGTGCAGGTTCGCCTCGACATAGACGATGGCGTTCGGCTGCGCGGCGCGCACGGTGTCGATCAGCGACGAGAACTTCGCCGTGATGTCATCCAGATCGTTGCCGAGCTCGTTGATGCCGAGCATGATGTAGACCTTGCCGAAGGTCTTCTGGCTCAAAAGCTGCGGCAGCGTGACCGTGCCGACGTTTTTCACGGCGACGGCCTTCGTCTGCGCGACATAGACATTGAGGCCGACGTCGGCGAAATAGGTCGCGTTTTTCAGGTTGCCGTATTCGGCGATGCCGACGGTGCGCGAGTCACCGATGAAGAGCGCGTCGTCAAAATACGACGCGTCCACGGTCGTAAACTGCAGCGGGGTCGGCTCGGGCGTGGGCGTGGGCTCGGCCGTGGTCTCCGGCGTGGGGGTGACGGTGGCGGTCGTCTCCTTGCCGGTGTCGCTGCGGTCGATCAGGCCGCGGATGAGAAACGGCGCCGCCGCGAGCGCGGCCACCAGCAGCAGGATGAGAAATTGTTGCGGTTTGATGCGTTTCATACGTCTACGCTCCTTAGAATCGGAAGTACATAAAGGGGTCGTTCATGCCCTTGCTCAGGCAGTACAGGCACAGCCAGAACAGCACGGCCAGAATGACCGCGCCGACCCACGTGCTCTTGAACCGCCGGTACAGATACGCCGGCAGCGACGTCGAGCACAGCAGACCGAGGATGAGGAACACGCCGTAGGTCTTGCCGTACTTGAGGAAATCGAGCGGGTAGGCCGCCGCCGTGCGCGAAAACAGCGGGAACAGGCGGCCGAAATACGCACCCAGCTGCCCGAAGTCCGACACGGAGAACACCGCCCACGACACCGGGATGAGCACGAGCATGTACAGGTGCCCGAGCACCGGCCAGCGGTCGAGATACTTCTTGAGCCAGAGCTTTTCCACGACCAGCACCGCGAACAGCCCCAGACCCCAGAGCAGGAAGTTCAGGTGCGCGCCGTGCCAGAGGCCGGTCGCCAGCCAGACGACGAGGAGGTTGAAGATCATGCGCCTGCGGCTGCAGCGGCTGCCGCCGAGCGGGATATACAGATACTCGCGGAACCACGTGCCGAGCGTGATGTGCCAGCGCTTCCAGAATTCCGAGATCGTCTTGGAGAAAAACGGTTGTCGGAAGTTTTCCGGCATTGTGACGCCGAGGATCTGCGCCGTGCCGGTGACGGCGTCCATCGAGCCCGAAAAGTCCATGTACAGCTGCACGGTGTAGCACACGGCGGCCAGTGCGATCACGCCGCCGTCAAAGTCTGCGTAGTTGGCAAAGACATTTTTCACGAGCGGGTTGAGCCGGTCGGCGATGATGACCTTTTTCATCATGCCGTAGGCGATGCGCTGCAGTCCGAGCGTCAGGTTCTCGTAGGTGATCGGCTTTGCGTCCCAGAGCTGCTGCGCGGTCTGGTCGTAGCGGCAGATCGGCCCTTCCACGATCTGCGGGAAGAAGCTGATGAACAGCGTCAGGCGCAGCAGATTCGTGTCCGCTTTTGTGACGCCGCGCTGCACGTCCACGATATAGGACAGCGCCTGCAGCGTGAAAAAGGAGATACCGATCGGCATCACATACTTCGGGATCGCCAGCTGCACGGGAATGTGCAGGTGCGCCAGGAGCGTGTTGACATTCGTCGCAGCAAAGCCGGAATATTTGAGCGCGAACAGGACGCCGATGTGCAAAATGACGGCCAGCAAAAGGATCCAGTGCTGCACGGCCTGCTGCCGCTTGCGCACGGTCTTGCGCTCGGCTTTTTCCGTCTGCGCGAGCAGAAGCTTCGTCTCCGACTGTATTTTGTCCAGCCACAGTCCGAAGTAGTGCATCGAAAGCGCCGTCAGAAGCAGGTATACGAGCAGCTTGCCGCTGATCAGCCAGAAAAAGGCGCAGTCGGCGGCGAGCAGGAAGTATTTTTTCCCGCGCCGCGGCATGAGACTGTACACCACGAGACAAAACGGCAGGAACACGACGAGAAATGCCGTCGAGAAGAAGGAGGTCAGGGCGCTCCCTTTCCCCGCGAGGAACAACGAAGAAAGCTCCATGTCAGCAGCCCTCCTGCGCGTATTTACACACCGCGGCAGCTTGTGTCACAAGCGCACGGGCGCAGAAAAGAGCGCCTGCAGATCCTGCGGCGCCGCTTTCCGGATGGTGTCCGGGGTACTGCGGTCCGGCCGGGAGAAAGGCTCCCTCCGGCAGAGCCGCCGCGCTGCATGTATGCTGTTCGGTCATTGATGGTTCCGTGCTTGCCATTTGCTCTGTTCTCCTAAAGACGCATTGTTATGTGGAAACATTATAGCAGGGATGTGCAGAAAAAACAGCCAAGGATACCTGAATTAGTCTTAATTCTTGCCACCGCTCCCAGGTACAGAGTCCTGCACATTCAGACGGAAAATACGCAGCTTGGTTTCGGCTTGTGCGAAAAAACCAGCCGGGCGGTGGTGTTGGATAAATAGGTCAAGATATGCCGTTCCTCTCTGCCGCAAAAGCCTGCTTCAGCTGCTGCGATGCTTTCATTTTTAGATGGTATCTTTTTAGCGCGTCTTAGCACCCTTAGCCCCATTGCATTTTGAGCATAGCACCTGTAAATTGGACGGGATTGTTTTGCCGCCTTTTGCAATCGGAACGATGTGATCAATATGCAGTCCGACTTCATCTGGCATAAACTTTCCGCACATTTGGCAAGTGTAATGATCGCGCTTCATGATTTCTTTCCGCAGCGCCTTCGTCATCAGCTTTCGCTGGCTTTTACTGTGATACTCTTTCAGCGTTGCTTCGAAGCCGATTTCCTCCAGCTGTGCATGACGATTTATGAGCCAAGGCCAGCTTACTGCCATTATCGATTCCGCTGTTGGTATTTTGTAAGCCGTTTTTACATAGTTTTGCTGCTTATAATGGGTTCGGTTTCTGCTTGTTCCAAAACGGAATGCGCTGTTGTCATCTAAAACTTCTTGATATTGTCGGACGCGCCTTTTCTTTAGTATACATGTTTGCAGATAATTTTCTGTATCGTGTTTCCACTGCTTGATGGATTGCTCGTGTTGCTTCAACGCACGCCAATTTTGCTCGTTGCATAAAAAGCTATCAATACAATCCGTTATATCAACGTTCCTCTTATAAGAAACATCGAACCACCAAACAAAATAAGGGTATTGAAATGGATTGCGCAATAATCTGTATACGATGAAACCCAGATTTACAGCTGCAGCAACTCCTATAATTGTCATTGCTACAATGAAATCGTCTGTTTTCAATGACTGTTACTCCTTTACTTCTATGTGTTGTGATGCACGTATCAGGTGTCAGGCGGAAAATCGCTTTGATCAGTTTTGCCTTACGAGCCTTCTGACTTTTGACGCAAGTGAACATTTTGGAAGATCTATGCGTCTTACAAATAATAACACGCAAGCGTCGCCTTTTCAACTCTTTGCGCATCTTTGCGCACAAATGGGAAAATGGAAATTGCGGTGGGCTGCAGGATTTTTTGCTGTTATCGTGAAAAGGTAAGAGTCGGACAAACTTACACGGTTCGCCCGACTCTGAGTTTTGGGAGTTTTTATAACACAAATAGCTTGCGGTTTCAATGTTTGCAGGGAGCGAAATCCCTCCGAAAGCGCCACAAAGCATTGATAAACAAAGAAAAACCAGCAATCTCAAGGCTTAATAGTCGTAAGGAACTATAAGTCTTGCGGTTGGGGCAGAGAACGGTGTGACCGTAAAGGTCACGCCGTTTTTCTGCGTCCAAGGGTAGATTCTGCAATCATGGGTTCTGCCAGCACGGGGATCTCCACATCGTCCACGAAGTTGAAGAAAATCTCAACCTTCTGTCGGCGCTTGCCGCCAGACTTATCCGGTGCGTGAATGATGATCTTCTTGATATACTCGTTGACAATCGTCTGCGTCAGCTCGGTGACATCCACATACTTTTTCGTCAGCGCAATGAAAGCGTCCAGATCGTCGCCCATTGCCTGCCGTTGCTCGACCCATTCTTCTGTCGTTTCAATTTCGAGCTTTAACCGGTCCTGCTCCGCTTCATAATCAGCAGTCATCTTCTTGTACTTTTCCTTGCTGATTTCACCGAGGGCGTAGTCCTCATAGAGCCGGGACATGACCACATCGAGGGTGGCAAGGCGCTTTTTTGCCTGCTCCATGCGCTTCCGATCTTCCCGGATGTCCCGTTCCTGATCGGCGCGGCGGTAATGCAGCCATTCCTCTTGAAAGCCCTCTACATCGCTGCGGATATACGCATTGACCGCCTGAATCCGTTCCAGCACCAGCTCCCGCAGCACATCTTCCCGGATATAGTGTGCAGAACAGGTGCCTCGACCGCTTTTGTAGCTGGAGCATACATAGTGGTCTTGCTTGCCGTCAAAGTTCTTACAGGTAGCAAAGTGCAGCTTATTTCCGCAATCGGGACAGAACAGAAGCCCGGAGAACAATCCTTGCCGTTCCGCTTTTGTGGGACGGCGTTTGTTTTTTCGCAGCTCCTGCACCCTGTCCCACTGAGCCTGAGAAACGATTGCTTCCTGCGTATCAGGGAAGATACACATATCCTCGATGGCATTCGGAATCCGCTTCTTCAGCTTATAGGACTTGGAATAGGTTTTGAAATTGCAGGTACAGCCGGTATACTCCATCCGTTCCAGAATACCCGCAACCGATTGACCAATCCAATGGTAAGGGCGCTCCGGCATTTTCTTACGCTTTTTCGGGTCAGGATGATTTTCCGACTGTTTGGCATACAGCGCCTTGGTAGTCAACACCTTATCCTGCTCCAGTATACGGGCGATCTGTTCCGGGCCTTTGCCGTCAATCGCTAAGTCAAAGATGCGCTTGACTACTGGGGCGGCATCCTCGTCAATGATCCAATGGTCTTTATCGGTAGGGTCAGTGCGATAACCATAGGGCGGTTTTCCCAGATGCTTTCCGCTGGTGCCTTTCTGCCGGAATACGACCCGGACTTTTTTGCTGGTGTCCCGTGGATACCATTCGTTGAATAGGTTACGGATTGCGGCGAATCCATCGCCGTCCCCACGCTGACTGTCCACGCCGTCGTTGACGGCAATGAAGCGCACATCGTAGCTGGGGAAGATGATGTCGGTGTACTGGCCTACGGTCAGATAATCACGACCAAAGCGAGATAGGTCTTTGCAAAGCCAGCAGCCCACTAATCCCTGCTTGACGAGTTCAAAGCCCTCCTGTACGCCGGGGCGATTGAAGTTCGTCCCGGTATAACCGTCATCCACCAGAATTTTCAGGTTCGTGTAGCCATGATCTCGTGCGTATTTGGTTAAAAGCTCGCGTTGATTCTGTATCGAATTCGACTCGCCATCCTGCGAATCCTCGTTGCTGAGGCGGCAGTAGAGTATCGTAATTTTTTGCTGATCCGTCATAACGTCCTCCTTCACGTTCGGGTCAGCCGACAGAATCGGTGTGCTTAAAATTATATTACCATAGTTTTGTGTCACTGTCATGAACAAGCCACCTCCCGGTCAGAAAAAATGAGCCGTTTTACCTTGGCGGTAAGCGGCTCAGTTCCGTCACAGACGGTTTCAATGGTGTACCATGTGTTTCCAATCTTGCGCTCCACGGTTTTGCAGAAGGGGCTTCTCCTGCTCCAATAGGCCTCGCACTCCTGCAAAAAGGACTCCGGCGGGTCAAAGATCGGATCAAAGTAGCTCTCATGGTCAAAGACCTTGCAAAGCTCAAAGACCAAATCGTCTTTCCCCTCCATCACGGCACGGTTGATTTCGTCAATGCTGATAATTTTTCCCATATACGATTCCTTTCTCATAATTCTATTTCGTTTTTGCGGCTGCGCTGTTGTGTCTGCTGTTGCCCCTGCTCATGCTGCACTTCATAAATGTTGTAGTGAATGGCCCAGAGCTTTTTGACGTCGACGTAAAGCGGCGAAAGCTCTGTCTGAATGTCCTTGTACTCCTGCTCCAGCCGCTCACGCTCTCTGCGCCATACGGTGATGGGCATCTTGCCGTCTTTGAAGTACGGCTTTAATTTGCGCTCTGCCATGTAGAACGTCCGCAGCGTATCGTCATGCTCCGACTTGTATTTCTGTCTGGATTTTTCAAAACGGATGCTTCCCAGCTTATCCGCAACCGGTTTTCCATCGACATAATACTGTGCCATGCGAAGCAGCTCGTCCAGTTCCTTGATGCGGGATTGCTTCTCCACGGCAGACGTTTTCATTGCGCTGATGCTGTTCTGCATGGAATGCAGCGCGGCATCCAGATCATCGGTGGTAAAAAGCTGCTTCTCCTGCAAAAAGCGGAACGCATCCGCATACCGCTGTAAGTTGGCTGTCTTGGCCTTTGTGCTGTATGCGCCCTTATTGCGGTTATTGTAATAGGTCATCAGCAGATCGTTCAGCATAGGCGACTGCGGCTTAGAGAGTTCTTCCTTAACCGCTTTCAGCCATTCCAGCAAAGAAGCGATTTTATTCTTTGCTTCCCGCAGCATGGCGTTGGTTTTGCGAACCCAGCGGTTGAAGTCGCCCTTATCGGTGCGGACGCCCTTCGCTTCCATCGCGCGGACAGACGGTCCCTCGTGGACGGTAGGAATCTGTTCAATGCCTTGACGGGCATAGCTGCGGTGGTCGATCCGGCAATCCAAACCTTTCTCCGCAAACTTCTGATTGCACAGATCAGCCCATGCTTGCCGCCAATGCTCCAAGGTTTCGGGACTGCCCCAGTCGGTGGTCGGCACAGCGTTGAACACATAGTTTCCTGCTTCGTCCCGGATGCGATCCCCATGCTCGTCCAGCAGATATTCCCGCTGCTGTTTGTTGCCCCATTTGCCGCCCGGCTCAATGGGGCGAATGGGACACATGACGTGAAAATGCGGATTAGAAATGCCGCCGTCCTCCTTGTCCGGCTGATGCACGGCAAAGTCCACCACCATCCTTCGGCTCACAAAGTTCTCCAACAAAAATTGCCTTGCCAAAGCGATGTTCTCCTGCATGGAAAACTCGTTCTGCAAGGCAATATCGAAGCTGTATGCGAGCTGTGCCTTCTTCCTGCGCTCAGCTTTCTCCACGGCGTTCCAGAGCGTTTCCCGGTCTGCGTACTCTGGCGGAGCGTGGGATGGCAGCAGGATTTCGGAGCAGATCACGCCGCCTTTTCGGGTGTAGTCGCTGTCCTCGCCGTAGTATTCGCTGTGCAGCTTTTCCCCGGCACGGTAGGCGGCAGACGCCACGGCGGATTGTCCCGCGCTGCGCTTGATCTGGGTTACATGAAAGTGGAATAACGCGATACTCAGCACCCCTCTTTCTGCTCAGACCGGTTATGTTCGTTGACCGCTTCCATGAGCAGGCCCTTGACCTCCGGCAGGTCAAAGACCTTTTCGGCAAAAGCGTAAAACTCAGCGCGTGTCAACAGCTTCGTCAGCGGGGCAATGCTTTCCATATCCGCGCTGCGGACGATCAGGTTGTGTGCGCGTTTGGTACGGTCGCCGCGCTCATAGTAGGCGATTCGGTTTTCCAGACGCTGCTTCTTGTGCTGCTCCTGTGCAAGCTGCTGCTTAATTTTCTCTTTCTCGGCATTCAGCTCGGCAAGGGTTTTCTGTTTTGGCATTGTGTGACCTCCTTCAAAATTAGTGAAATAGTTGTTCAGACTTTGCGGCGGAAATTGTCTGCGTCAGCAGATGGTTTCCACCGCGAAGTGCGCTGGGATAGCTGCATAGGCAGCGCAAGGGAGGCAATCCCTTGTACGGAACGAAGTGACGCAAAACAGCCGTGATACTCAGGTATCTGGGCTGTCTGCCTCGCAGAGCGCACATACTCCCGTCAGGAGAGTATAGAAGTGCGCCCTTAGTCCCGGTGGGACTTTCGGGATGTTCCCGGATCGTCAGTTTTTCTTTCGCTGCCAGACGATCTCGTATCCCAGCGCATCGGCAAGCTGAGCAGCTTCCGTGTAGCGTAGGGACTCCCGCTGGAGCTTGTTGGACAGGTTGGATACGCTGTCAGACCAGCCGTGTTCGTCATGCAGCAGATCGACCACCTCCTGCATGGTCATTCCCTGACGGACGATGTACGACTTGATCTCATTTCTCAGATTGGATTTCATCCGTTTTTACCTCCATTATTTCGTATAGTGTGGTTTCGTATCGGTGATGCCGGTGTACTTGTCAGTGAAAAAACTGCCATGCCACAAATCCGCTCAGATTTCTGCCTATGATGCCCTATACGTAGCAGCACCCTATCAGCTTCATCGTTCTGGGCGAGGTCATGCGGAACGGTGGGATATACCACATCCCGGTGCAGCGGCTTCACGCTTCGGTAAATCACCGGACGGTGCATTGCGTTTGGCTTATAGTGAAAATTCTCATGAATTTCACAAGGATTGATTATACTGTGCCGTTTTTGGCATCTCACGGGCACTCTGTACATAGCAGAATTGCGGTATTTCGCTGTGTACATACGTACCAGCGGTGCAGGGCAGGCAGCATTTCACGGCATGGGCAGCTTTGTTCACGATTGGGTGCGCGTCAGCTTTCCGGTACATACGTACATAGCGATTTGCCCCAATTCTCAGATATACGGGGGTTGATCAGCGGCTCGATGCCCAGATACCCCCACACTCTGCGCCCGGTGGCATTTATGACGGTGTTCGTATGCTCCAGATTGTACGTTTTCAGATTCCGCATCAGAAAATCACTGAACGAGCGCTGCCGGATGGGCGTCAGCCCATTCTCATCACACCAGATTTCATAAATGGCATACAGCTCCTTGGAGGTGACGGACATATCCGCTTTCAGCCGTATATAGCCGGTGGACTCCATAAAGTCGATGGCGTTGTTCGCGTCGCGCTTGACATACTCCCGGTTGTTCAGCGTCCGGGGACTTTCCGTGAAACGGAAGTTGTTTGCCGTCAGCCGCTGCAAGCCCTCAAATGCCCAGAGGAAAATGCCCTCGATCTCAAGTTTCATCTTCTCTGCAATGTCAGGATCATCCACACGATCAGCAGGCTTCTCTTTTGTGGTCAGGATCAGTTGACGGCGGTAAAAACCGTTGCTGCGGTCGTAGAGAGCTTGCAAATCGCCGTTGGAGAACGCCAGCAGGCGGGCGTACATCCACCCCTGATAGCTCTGGACGCTTTTGCGTTCCAAATCCATCTTGCCCTGTGCGGTAACGATGGATTTGACATAGTTGGTCTGCCGCAGTGCTTCCATCCGCATATCGTCATCCACGCACAGCAGAATGTGTTCCAGATCCGCGCGGGCAAACCGATTTTCGGAAATCTTCCCGATACTGCCGTCCTTCATGCTGCTGCCGAGCAGCGCACCCAGCACTGCGCCGATTTGCGACTTGCCCTCGCCGCCGTTTCCTTTCATCACCATCATCCGCTGTCCCTTATTGCTGGGAATCAGACAATAGCCGATAAACTCCTGCAAGGTAGGGATGTCCTCTGCATACAAAAGCCCGTCCAGAAAAGAAAGCCATTGTTCAGGCGCTGGGGCATCCGGGCAGTATGCTACCGGCAGTCTGCTCCGCACAATATCAGGTCTGCCCTCGGTGAAGTTACCATCCAATGTCAATGTGCCGTTCGCCAGATGGATTTTGTCCGTCTCCGGCGCAAAGTCCTCCACATGAGCCGCCAGCTTCATCACTTCCAAAATGTTTGTGATCTTACGGGGGATGTTGTTTACGGCGCAGCATTTCAGTTCCTCGTAGATTTCGCCACGAAGCGGCAGATCATCGGTCACTCTGCCGTCCGGCGTGAAGAATGCACCGTTAGCAAAGATGATTTTCCGGCTGCTCAGAAACTCGTCGCAAAACAGCGCCTCATTGATATTGGTGCCGTCAAACCAGACAGGGGCATTCATGTCAACCGATTTCCGTTTCGTCACGGGCATCCACCTCCTTTGCCGTCCGTTTCAGGCGTTCTTCCAGTCGGTCGATCATGCCATCTTTTTGAAGCATATCCACAGTTTTCACACGAGCCTCCAGCTCCGCAAAGGTTAAAATATCTGTCAGATCCTCGATATAATCGAGCATCTGGCAAGCTTCCACAAAACGGTCGTCAATGGTATCATCCAGTGACTTGGGTGCGTACTGCACCTTCCAGTTTTCCAGAAGATGCAGATAATCGCACAATACCCGCTGACAATGCAGTTCCTCTTTCTGGAACGCCTTTGCCAGCGGGTATTTCGGTCTTTGCAGTGCTGCCGCAGCAGGGGGCTTGTCCGGGTCAATCCCAAAGTCATACGCCAGCTTCTGCGCCGCCTCATAGTTGCTCAGATTGAACAGCCTTGCTACAAAATCGATCACATCACCGGTAGCCCCGCAGCCAAAGCAGTAGAAGTAGTCCTCGTTCAGCTTCATGCTGGGTGTACGGTCATTGTGGAAGGGGCAACAGGCCATGTCGCCGCGCCCGACCTTCAAACCGTAGTGTTCGGCAGCTTGTCTCACTGTGACCACCGCCTTGACTTTTTCAAACAGGTTCATACAAATACCTCCGTAATTTTTTTGACAATTTCCTCTTGTCACCTGAATATACGGGGAAAAACGGGTTGAGCCGGAAAATCCGGCATTTCCGCAAAAAAAGAAAAAGCCGCCCTGAATTTTTGCAAAAATGCAAAAATCACAGGACAGCAAATGTTCACAAGATATGCCTTGATATTATTCCATGTAGAGAACTCTGCCAGTGCTTTTTTCCGTTCGTCGGAAATGAGTTTCTTTGTGGTATCATGGAATTCTTTATCTGTGAAAAGACGTTCACCGGCAAAAGCAGCCAGTGAGTTCACGCTCCAAGGGTCTTGGTTGGTCTGGAGGCGATGGCGGAAAGCTTCGTTGGAAGATACGCCGTAGCCCAGACGGATGCCAGGTGCCGCAAAGAATTTGGATGTACCACGGATGACAAACAGGTTGTCAAACTCCGCAGCCAGAGGAATGGCACAGATTTCATCCAGATTATCGGCAAATTCCAAATAGGTTTCGTCAATCATAACGGAAGCCCCTGTTTCTTTGCAGTGGGTCAGGATGGTGCGCAGCTGGGATACGGTCAAAGCGGAGCCTGTGGGATTATTGGGGTTGCAGGCAACGAACATGCCGATTTCCGGTGTCAATGCTGCCAGCAGGGCATCCAAATCAATGACAAAGTCATCCTCTGCTTTCAGAGGGAAATAATCGAATGTACCGCCGGTGAGGGAAACTTCC
>OHQY01000397.1_pt1 | contig 11253 bp, 10 predicted proteins | sample 1578311 | NCBI WGS metagenome assembly OHQY01 (sample SAMEA3879545, study PRJEB24766) | human gut metagenome | biome: human-associated habitat; feature: feces | place: USA | collected 1985/1987 | reverse complement strand
GCGCGCCGGACTGCAGATCTTCGATCGGCTGGTGGCTGAGCTTGCCGTAGTCCTTGAATTTCAGCGTGCGGTAGTACACGTCGCCGTTGACCTCGTAGGCGTAGCCCTTATCGATGAGCGTTGTGATGAGGTCGATGATCTGCTGGATGTTTTCGGTGGCCTTCGGGTGCACGGTCGCCTCGCGGACGCCGAGCGCGTGTGCGTCGGTGAAGTATTCGGCGATGTATTTTTTCGCGACTTCCTCGCTCGTGATGCCCTCTTCGTTGGCGCGCTTGATGATCTTGTCGTCCACATCGGTGAAGTTCTGCACGAACGTCACCTCGTAGCCGCGGTACTCGAGATAGCGGCGCAGCACGTCGAACATGATGATCGGGCGCGCGTTGCCGACATGGATGAAGTTATACACCGTCGGACCGCAGGCGTACATGCGCACCTTGCCGGGCTCGATCGGCACGAACTCTTCCTTCTGGCGGGTCAGGGTGTTGAAAATCTGCATAAGAACTCTCCTTCTTGTAGGGCAAACAAAAGCCGCAGCAGAACCTCTCAGTCTCGCTTCACTCGCCAGCTCCCCTAATAGGGGAGCCCTTGGCAAAGAGGGCAGCTCCTGCGAATCTGCCTGAAAAAACAAAAGCCCTCAAAGCAATATGATATCGCATATCACTTCGAAGGCGGTTTTCAAAATCGCGGTTCCACTTCTGTTTGTCGCTCAAAGCCGATAACGGCGGCTGCCGCGCTGCGATACTCCCCAGCAGGTTTCCCGCGGCGTGCTGCCCGGGCGCACTTCACACACGCTGCTGCAAACAGGCTCCCAGCCAACGGCCCGTTCTCTCTGTCCAGCTCACCTTTGCGCTACTCTGCCCGGGTAAACGCATTTTTCCTGATACATCTGTATTATAGCCGGGCCGGGGGGAGAAGTCAAGCAGAACGCAGGCGCTGGCATTTCAGCGGCAGCTCTGCGCCGATTCAATCGATCTCGTGCTTTTTACAGAAGTGCTTGCTGGCAAAGTACATTCCCGCCCAGATGGCGATGGCAAGCACGAGGTAGAACGGGTTCTTCATGGCAGACACCAGCGACTGCCCGAAAAGGGCCATCATGGCCACCATCACGCCCTTGCCCAGCAGCATGGTGACAAGGTAGCGCTTCTCGTCAAAATCAGAGATGCCAAAGGCAAAGTGCATAAAGGACGAGGGCGTAAAGGGCAGGAGCGACAGCATGAACAGGGACGCTGTGTCGAACCGGCTGACCCATTGCTCCGCCTTTTGCAGCTTGGCCGAGCGGCGGGCAAATTTCCAGAAAAAACGCTTGACGACACGCCGCCAGAGCAGGAACATCACAGTGCCGCCCAGCATCACCCCGGCCCAGCTGTACACAAAGCCCAGAAGCCCGCCGTGGGCCGCAACATTCAGCGCCACAATGGCGATGAGCGGCAGCGGTGGAAAAAAGGATTCCACCATCGCAAGGATCACGGGCGCAATGGGGCCAAGGTCGCCAAAGCCTTCCAGCAGGGCCTCCCAGAATTCCAGCGTTCCCAGCTGGTGGAGCCAGCCTATCATCGTCATTTCCATCCCGCGTGTTCCTTCCCTCTCATTTTTCTTTAGTATATCCGGTTTCTATGACACGCCCGTGAACAAAATACGAGCTTTTTTTGTCCTATCACCTATACTACGAGACTGCGGGGGCCTTTCCTGCACAGGGCGGGGATTTTTATGCTTTTCCGGCGGCTTCAGCGGCGGCCTTTTCGGCCCGGGCCTGCATCCGCTCGATCTGCTGGGCGCGCATCCGTTCCCAGCGGGCAAGCCCGGCTTCGTCCGGGATCTGGACGCAGCGGGCAAAGCTCCAGTGCAGGCCGTCCCGCCGGGCCAGCTTATAGCGCTGGAATACGCCCTTTCCAACCTCATTGCCGGTACCGGCGCAGGCAGGGCAGACAGACAGAGTATACCAGCCGCTGTTGCCCTTTTTCAGCCAGATATCATCCGGCTGCAGATCCCCGCCGCACACCGGGCAGCTGGCAGTGATGATCTTTGGGTCGCTGCGCCAGGTGGACTGCTCCACATAGCCGCGGAACACCCGGAAGTCCCGGTAATCGCCGGGGGCGGGGCAGAGACTTGCCCGCAGAGATTCCTCCTCGGTGGGGTAGGCCGCCAGACCCGCCCGCAGGTCAAGCTTACGGCAGACATCGGCGGTGTAAAGGGTATCGGACAGGGCATCGTGGAACGGGCGCTCCATCGGGATGCCCATCCGGGTCACAACGCTTTCCAGCGTCATGCCCTCGCCCTCCTTGCGGGGGTGCTCCCGCAGGAAGATCTGCTGCAGATCATACCACTGGGTGGGGCGGCTCTCGTCCAGATTGCAGAGGAAAAGGTTCTGCTTGAGCACCGGCACGTCATCCATGCCCCACTCGGCAAACTCGGCATCCGGGCCGCACCACTGCATAAAGCGGCGCAGGCCCTGCACGATGGGCTCGCCCCGGTCCAGGTCGGCCTGGGTCAGGCCCGTCACCTTGGCGATGTGGTGCTGCAGGGTGCGGAAAATGCGGGGCCGCAGGTGGATGGAGAAGGTATCCAGCACGTTGGCATCCTCGTCGATCTTCACTGCGCCGATCTCGATGATCTCGCCCCGGAAGGTCTGCTGCACGCCATGATAATTAAAGATGTACGGCTTATAGCCGATGTTCCATTCCAGATCAAATAAAACCAGATTGCGTGGCATTGTTGTTTGTGTTCCTCTCAGTTCAGGATAAATTTTTCGATGGCCTCGGCCACGCCGTCGTGGTTGTTGTCGGCGGCGGTGACGTAATCGGCCACAGCCTTGACGGCATCCTCGGCATTCTGCATGGCAACGCCCACCCCGGCATAGGAGATCATGGAGCGGTCGTTCAGGCCGTCGCCGCAGGCCATCAGGTTCTCCCGGGTCAGGCCCATCCGCTCCAGCAGAGCGGCAAGGCTCCTGTCCTTTGCCACGCCCAGCGGCACGGCCTCGATGAAGAAGGGGCTGGAGGGGTACAGGTCGATCCGGCCCGCAAACTGCTCCTTTCCGGCGGCGCAGACAGCATCCCGCCGGGCAGGGTCAAGAGTGATGAGCATTTTGCAGATCGGATAGTCCACATAGGAGGCCAGATCATCCACATGGATCATCGGCAGCTTTGTGGTAAAGCACTCCTTGTTTGCCCACACGTCCTGATCCCGCTCACACACGATGCCCTCGCTGTTATAGGTCAGGATGGCCACATCCTGCCGGGCTGCAAATTCGCAGAGCTCCGGGACGAACTCCGCCCCCAGCTGCACCTGATACAGGGCCTCGCCGGTCACGCAGTCCACGATCTTGCCGCCGTTGTAGGCCAGCACACAGCCGCCCTTTTTGTCCAGCCCCAGCGCCTTTGCCAGCGGCAGAATGCCCGCTGTGGGGCGGCCGGAGGCCAGCACGATGGTCACGCCCTGTGCGGCGGCGGCATCCAGCGCCGCGCGAGTGCGGGGGGTAACGATCTTTTCGTCATTGGTCAGGGTACCGTCCAAGTCCAGAGCCAGCACCCGGATATTCGATCTTGCCATGATTTTTATTCCTCGTTCTCAGGCAGGGGCTTCCCGCCGGATATTTTATTACTTACCCATCTATTTTACAATGCTTTCCCTTTTCTGTAAAGCAGGAAACGTGCGCCCCGCCCAGGAGCACACAAAAAGCCGCCCGGCGAGCAAAACCGGACGGCTGAGAAGGAAGAAAACGCTGTGTTACAGGATGTCGATGTATTCCCCGGCCAGTGCCTTGTTCATGCTGCGGACGGCGCAGAACTTGCCGCACATGGAGCAGGTGTCGCTGTGGTCGTCCTCGGGCAGGCGGGCGTCACGGATGGCCTTTGCCGTCTCGGGGTCGAGGGCGCAGGCGAACTGCGCATCCCAGTCGAGGACGCGGCGGGCGTCGCCCATCTTGTCGTCGATGTCCCGGGCGTGGGGGATGCCCTTTGCGATGTCGGCGGCGTGGGCGGCGATCTTGGAAGCCACGATGCCCTGCTTGACGTCGTCCACATTGGGCAGAGCCAGATGCTCGGCAGGGGTGACATAGCACAGGAAGGCTGCGCCGCTCATGGCCGCGACAGCGCCGCCGATGGCAGCAGTGATGTGGTCATAGCCGGGGGCGATGTCGGTGACGAGGGGGCCGAGGACGTAGAAAGGTGCGCCCATGCAGATGGTCTTCTGGATCTCCATGTTGGCGGCGACCTGGTTCAGAGGCACATGGCCCGGGCCTTCCACCATGACCTGGACGTTGTGCGCCCAGGCCCGCTTGGTCAGCTCGCCCAGACGTACCAGCTCCTCGATCTGGCAGACATCGGTGGCATCGGCCAGGCAGCCGGGGCGGCAGGCATCGCCCAGCGAGATGGTCACGTCGTGCTCGGCGCAGATCTCACAGATCTCGTCAAAGTGCTCGTAGAAGGGGTTCTCGTTGCCGGTCATGCTCATCCAGGCGAACACCAGAGAGCCGCCGCGGCTGACAATGTTCATCTTCCGCTTGTGGGTGCGGATCTGGTCGATGGTCTTGCGGGTGATGCCGCAGTGCAGGGTGACAAAGTCCACGCCGTCCTCAGCGTGCAGGCGCACCACGTCGATGAAGTCCTGCGCGGTCAGGGTGGCAAGGTCGCGCTGATAGTGGATGACGGAATCGTACACGGGCACAGTGCCGATCATCACGGGGCACTCGTGGGTCAGCTTCTGGCGGAAGGGCTGGGTGTTGCCATGGCTGGACAGGTCCATGATGGCTTCCGCGCCCATATTGACAGCGCTCATCACCTTTTCCATCTCCACGTTGTAATCCTTGCAGTCGCGGGAAACGCCCAGATTCACGTTGATCTTGGTGCGCAGCATGGAACCGATGCCCTCGGGGTTCAGGCAGGTGTGGTGCTTGTTGGCGGGAATGGCCACCTTGCCCTCAGCCACCAGCTGACGGATCTCCTCCGTGGTGCGGTATTCCTTTTTGGCCACGATCTCCATTTCCGGCGTGACGATGCCCTTGCGGGCAGCGTCCATCTGTGTGGTATAGTTCTGCATGGTACTTTCCTCCAAATGACAGTTTATCTCTGAACAGCAGGGTGCTGGTCATACAGGGGTAGGGGCAGGCAGCCGTCATTCAGAAAAAACAGTACGCTCTGGATGCCGGCACCTGCGCAAAATACGCTTTTCATGTTGGTTTTCTCCATGAATTTTGTAACGCGGCCCAAGGTGGTGCCCCCGGTTTGCCGCGGGATGACAGATTATTTTACGATCTGCTCCGCCAGTGCCTTCAGCTCCCTGCACTCGGCCTCGATGTCCTCCGCGCCGAAGATCGCGCTGACAAGGGCCACACCGTTCACGCCGGTGCCCTTGAGCCGGAGCAGGTTCTCCTTGTGGATGCCGCCGATGGCCACAACGGGGATGTCCACGGCATCGCAGATGGCTTTCATCATGCCCTCGGGCAGAACGTCCACGTCCTCCTTGGTGTGGGTAGAGAAGGCTGCCCCCACGCCCAGACAGTCGGCACCGTGCCGGACGGCCTCCAGGGCCTCCTCCACGCTGTGGACGGATACGCCGATCATCATCTCATCGCCCACGCGCTGGCGCACCTGAGCAGCGGCCATATCCTCCTGCCCCACATGGATGCCCTCGGCGTGGCAGCGGATGGCAATGTCCACGTTATCGTTGATAAAAAAGGGCACGTTGTACTTTTTGCACAGGTCGTGGAGCTCAAACGCCTCCTTCAGGAAGGCTTCCTCGTCCAGCTCCTTTTCCCGCAGCTGAACGCAGGTCACGCCGCCCTTCAGGGCGCTCTCCACCTGCTGATAGAGGGTCTGACGGCCCACCCAGGCACGGTCGGTAACGGCATAGAGCCGCATATATTCTTCAGCGCACTTCATACTTGGCACCCTCTTCCAGCTGAGCCGGAGTCATATTGTAAATGGCATCAATGATGTAATTGCGGTAGGTAGCGTTGCCGTCCAGCGGGGTCAGCCGTGCATGGGCGATCTCGCCCGCAAGGCCCATGGCGCAGACGGCGGCAGCTGCAGCCTCCAGCGGCTGACCGGGGTTGGCAGTGAGAAAGGCCGCCGTCAGGGCAGAGAGCTGGCAGCCCGTGCCGGTGATGGCACTCATCATCGGGTGGCCGTTGCGGATGCAGTAGGCTTTTGCCCCATCGGCCACGATGTCAATGGCACCGGTGATAGCCACAACGGCACCGGTCTTTGCGGCAAAAGCCTTGGCAAAGGCCACCGCGCCGTCCAGATTTTCCTCGGTGACCCTGTCGGCCACATCGGCATCCACGCCCTTGGTGGTGCCCGCGCCGGAAGCCAGCGTCTTTACCTCGGAGATATTGCCCCGGATGACCGTGAACCGCACCTCGTCCAGCAGGCGGTAGGCCGTCTCGGTGCGCAGGGCGGAAGCGCCTGCGCCCACAGGGTCCAGCACCACGGGGTGGCCCAGTGCATTGGCCTTTTTGCCTGCCTTGAGCATGGATTCAATGGTGCGGCTGTTCAGGGTGCCAATGTTGATGTTCAGCCCGCCGCAGATGGTGGTGATATCCTCCACCTCGGCGGCATCGTCGGCCATAATGGGCGAAGCACCGCAGGCCAGCACCATGTTGGCGCAGTCGTTCACGGTGACGTAGTTGGTAATATTATGAACGAGGGGGCTTTTGGCGCGGACATTGGCAAACTGCTCTGCAAACATGACGCACCCCCGTCAGGAAAGGCTGCTCTGCATGGAGCGCAGGGCACCGGAGTGCTGCAGGCTGTACACCAGCACGCCCGCAATGACCGCACCCACAGCGGTGGAGATGAGGAAGGGCACGATGTAGGCGTAGAACGCGATATCACCGGCGCTCTTGCCCATCAGGCAGATGGCCACCGGGTAAGCGCACAGGCCGCCCAGAATGCTGGTGCCGAACACCTCGCCCACCAGGGTGGCGATCAGGTTTTTGGTCTTTGCGTAGACCAGGCCGCAGAGCAGGGCACCAAACATGCTGCCCGGGAAGGCCATCAGGCTGCCCAGACCCAGGATATTGCGGAGCAGCGAAGCCACAAAGGCCACGCCCACGCCCCACCAGGGGCCCAGCAGCACGGCGCAGAGCACATTGACCATGTGCTGCACAGGGGCGCACTTGCTGCCGAACATCGGGAAGCTGAACACACTGCCCACCACGCACAGGGCGCAGAACATTCCAGCGAGAGCCAGCTTTTTCACAGAGAATTTTTTCATTGGTAACTCCTCTTTCTCAAAAAGCGGTCGAGGCTTGCTGGCCTCCTCTCACGCCGGAACACGGCTTCCCATCGCAGTTATTTCAAGGCTCAGGGCGCTCCCCCTCAGCCCGGAGCCGCCCGTTGCGGCGGCTTGCGGCAACAAAAAACAGGAGACACCACAGCGGTGCCTCCTGCAAAAAATCATTTTCCTATGACTTCCTACGGCGGCATTATCCGCATCAGGTCAAGGGTCGAAGTTTGGTTACTTCCTCTCAGCCCGCCTTACGAGCTCCCCTGTGTTTTGTTTTTCGTAGGGTATTGTACACCCGCCGGGGCAAAAAAGCAAGAATAAGTTTTTCTTTCGCCTTTTTGCCGCCTTTTTGCCAAATCGCTTTTACAATTTCCCGGATTATGTTATACTTGTCCCAAATTCCGCAGCGCCCGGGGGAGTCATTCTCTGCTTTGGGGCACTGCCCGGCACAAAAGGAGATTGAAGTTATGGGTCTCATCAAAGCAGCTCTGGGCGCGGCATCCGGCGTGATGGGCGACCAGTGGAAGGAATATTTTTATTGTGACGCTCTGCCCGCGGAGGTGCTGGCCGTCAAGGGCCAGAAACGGACCAATGGCCGCTCTGCCAACCGGCACGGCAGCGAAAACGTCATCTCGGATGGCTCTGTGATCGCCGTGGCCGACGGCCAGTGCGTGCTGATCGTGGAGCAGGGCAAGGTGGTGGACCTCTGCGCCGAACCCGGCGAGTACACCTACAACACCGGCACCCAGCCCTCCCTGCTCAGCGGCGGGCTGAAGAACATCGACAGCGTGTTTGCCGAGCTGGGCAATCGGTTCAGCTTTGGCGGGCAGGCCGGTTCCGACCAGCGCATCTACTATATCAATACCCGGGAGCTCACCGGCAACAAGTACGGCACCCCCAACCCGGTGCCTTTCCGGGTGGTGGACCAGCGCGCCGGCATCGATATCGACATCGGCATCCGGTGCTTCGGCGAGTACAGCTACCGGGTGGTCAACCCCATCCTGTTTTACACCAACGTCTGCGGAAATGTGGAAGACGAGTACACCCGTGACGCGCTGGAAGGCCAGATGCGCACCGAGATGATGACCGCATTGCAGCCCGCCTTTGCCCGCATCAGCGAGATGGGCATCCGCTACTCGGCTCTGCCCGGCCATACCACCGAGCTGGCCGAGGCTCTGAACCAGGAGCTGTCCGGCAAGTGGAGCAAGCTGCGCGGCATCGAGATCGTCTCCCTCGGCGTGTCCGGCGTCAAAGCCAGCGAAGAAGACGAGCAGATGATCAAGGAGCTGCAGCGCAGCGCCGCCTTTATGGACCCGACCCGCGCCGCCGCCCACATGGTGGGCGCACAGGCTTCGGCGATGCAGGCAGCGGCTTCCAATACCTCCGCCGGCCCGGCCATGGCCTTTATGGGCATGAATCAGGCCGCTGCCGCCGGCGGCATCAACGCCCAGGCCCTCTACCAGATGGGCGCACAGCAGCAGCCTGCCGCTGCTCCTGCCCCCGCAGCCGCCCCGGCGGCTGGCAGCTGGAGCTGCTCCTGCGGCCAGACCGGCAACACCGGCAAGTTCTGCACCGCCTGCGGCAAGCCCCGCCCCGAAGCGGGCTGGGTGTGCAGCTGCGGCGCACACAATACCGGCAAATTCTGCTCGGAGTGCGGTAAGCCCCGCCCGGCGGCCAAGTGTCCGAACTGCGGCTGGACCCCTGCCGACCCTGCCGACCCGCCCAAGTTCTGCCCCGAATGCGGCAAGCCTTTCGGAGCCTGAAGGGGGAGCTGAGATATGGCAGAAAACACCACGAATTACCAATGCCCGGCCTGTACCGGCCCGCTGCGGTTCGACAGCGCCAGCGGAAAGCTCTGCTGTGATTACTGCGGCTCTACTTATGATGTAGCACAGGTCGAGGCTCTTTACAGCGAGAAGCAGGCTCAGGCCGATAAGGCCGCCGAAGCCGCCGAAAGGGCCGCGTCCAGCGGCCCTGTCTGGGGGGAGATGGAGACGGGAGAGCTCAGCAGCCGCACCTGCACTTCCTGCGGTGCAGAGCTGGTCTGCGGCCCCGAAACAGCCGCCACCACCTGCCCCTACTGCGGCAACCCCACCGTGCTGGGCGGACAGCTTTCCGGCAAGCTCAAGCCGGAGTACATCATCCCCTTCCGGATGGACAAAAAGACCGCCATCGAGAACCTGAAGAAGTATTATAAGGGCAAAGCCTTTCTCCCCAAAGCCTTCAAAGAGTCCAACCACATCGAGGAGATCCAGGGCGTGTATGTGCCGTTCTGGCTCTACGATGGCCGGATGGAGGCCCGGGGCGCTTACAAGGCCGAGATCAGCGAGAGCCACCGTGAGGGCGACTACATTGTCACCACCACCAGGCACTTCGACGTGGCCCGCGTGGGCGACGCCGACTTTGTCCGGGTGCCGGTGGACGGCTCCAGCAAGATGCCGGACACCCATATGGACGCCATCGAGCCCTTCGACTACAGCGACCTCAAGCCCTTCTCCACGGCCTACCTGCCCGGCTTTCTGGCAGACCGGTACGACGAGGACGACAAGAAGTGTGCTGCCCGCGTCCTGACCCGGATGAAGAACAGCACCGCTGCGGCCCTCCACGATACGCTGGGCGGCTACACCGGCGTCCAGACCCTCTCGGAGCAGCTCGACCCGCGGACGCTGGAACCCCACTACGCCCTGCTGCCGGTCTGGATGCTCCACACCCGCTGGAAGGAGCAGGACTTCCTCTTTGCGATGAACGGCCAGACCGGCAGGCTCATCGGCGATCTGCCCGTGGATAAGGGCAGAGTAGCTGCATGGTTTGCCGGCATCAGCATCCCGCTGATGATACTGACAGCTCTCATCATGCTGCTGTGAGAGGGGGAGACGGGAATATGAAACATTGTAAAAAACTGTTTGCCCTTCTGGCTGCGGCCCTGCTCTGCATGGCCCTGACCCTGCCGGCCGGGGCAGCGGCCCCGCTGGTGCGGGACGAGTGCGGCGTCTTTGACGCCGACACGCTGGCCGACCTCGAGGAGCAGGCCGAAAGCGCCTCCGACGGCCACGACGTGGATGTCTACTTCCTCGTGGTGGACGACATCGGCGATGCCGACCAGCGCGACTACGCGAAAAATTATTATATCTCCAACGGCCTCGGCTACGGCGACGAGCAGAGCGGCATCCTCTTCCTGCTGGCGGTCGGCTCCCGCAAGTACGTCACCATCACCTACGGCGAGGGCGTCACGGCTTTCACCGACTACCGCATCGAGCAACAGGAGGACGAGATCGTCCCGCAGCTCTCCGATGAGGAATGGGCGGATGCCGCCTATACCTATATCGATATGTGCGACGATGCACTGGACTACTATGCCGACCATGGCGAGCCCATCGATGTGGATAACGACATCGGCCTGGAAGACCTGCTCATTGCCATGATCTTCCCTCTCGGCATTTCGGCATTCATCTGCCTCATCCTCTACCACCGGATGAAGACGGCCCGGCAGAAAACGGAGGCCGACGAGTATATGCCCGGCTTCACCCTGCGGGTCAAGCGTGACCGCTACACCCACACCACCCGGGAGCGCACCTATGACCCGCCCCAGAAGGAGTCCCACTCCTCCGGCGGTTCGTCCGTCGATTCCGACGGCTTCGGAGGCTCGTCGGGCGGCTCGTTCTGAAGCATAAAAATAAAAACACCTCGCTGCATGACACAGCGGGGTGTTTTTATTTTCGGGGTCTCAGCCGAGGCTCACGCCCATCCGGCGGGCGACGGTGAGCAGCTCACAGCCCTCGGGGATGTTGCGGGTCTTACCGGCGATGTCCTCGAGGCGGTTGGCGACGACGCGGTTGTTGACCATGGCGACGGTGACGCCGTAGCGCTCCACTTCCACCAGCTTGGCGGCGTAGCTGCCGAACTCGGTGGCCAGGACACGGTCGTAAGCGCTGGGGCTGCCGCCGCGCTGCATGTGGCCAGGGATGCAGACGCGGGTCTCCATGCCGGTCTTTTTCTGGACGGCAGCGGCAATGCGGTTGGTGGCGG
>OHQY01000396.1_pt1 | contig 11260 bp, 9 predicted proteins | sample 1578311 | NCBI WGS metagenome assembly OHQY01 (sample SAMEA3879545, study PRJEB24766) | human gut metagenome | biome: human-associated habitat; feature: feces | place: USA | collected 1985/1987 | reverse complement strand
CGATGGCGAACGCCGTCGTGCAGGCCGCTGCCGCAAAGGGCATCCGCCACGACGAGATGCACAGCGAGGTGCAGTACGTCGTCGCCCACGGCATTGCCAGCCAGATCGGCGGCGAGAAGGCCGTTATCGGCAGCCAGCACTTTGTCTTTGAGGACGAGGGCTGCTGCATTCCGACGAGCGAGTGCGGCAAATTTGACGCGCTGCCGCCGGAATATTCCCACCTGTATCTGGCCATCGGCGGTGTGCTGGCCGGTGTCATCTGCATCGCCGACCCGCTGCGCGAGGAAGCCTCCGAGGTTTTGAAACAACTGCGCGGCCTTGGCATCCGCAAGGCCGTCATGATGACCGGCGACAGTGACCGCACTGCCCGCGCCATTGCGGCGCAGGTGGGGGTAGACCGCTGCTTTGCGGAGGTGCTGCCGGAGGATAAGGCCGCCTTTGTCCGCAACGCCAAAGCCGAGGGACATACAGTTGTGATGATCGGCGACGGCATCAACGATTCGCCCGCTTTGTCGGCGGCAGATATCGGCATCGCCATCCATTCCGGTGCCGCCATCGCCCGGGAGATTGCCGATGTGACCATCCGCGCGGATAGTCTGGAAGAGCTGGTGACCTTAAAAGCCATTGCCAACGCCCTGCAAAAGCGGGTGGGCAGCAATTACCGCTTTGTGCTCAGCTTCAACTCGGCCCTCATCCTTCTGGGGGCTCTGGGCATCCTGCCCCCTGCCACCAGCGCCATGCTGCATAACCTTTCCACCCTTGGCATCAGCCTGCGCAGCATGACAGACCTGTTGGAGCAGAAGCCTTCCCTGTAAAAATGGTACGCCGGAGCGTCCGCAGATGCTCCGGCGTACCGAAATGATAGCTCTTCCCATAAAAAGGAAGCTGCTGCACAAATGTTGTGTGATATATACCCCCAATACTGGACATCCAGTATTGGGGGTATATATTTAGGTGCCCACCCTCTTAGTCCGTGTGCTGTAAACAACAATGCAAAAAAATCCGACCCGATTCTACGATGCCATAGCATTGTATGAATCAGATCGGAGAATGAAAAGTGTTTGCAGAAGGATGCGAGGGTGAGTGTGGAGTCAAAAATATGGAATGTTTTGCGGCGGGGAGAAACGAAGGTTACACAACCAGAAAGCAGTGCATCTTCTACAAGAGACTGCTGGATGCTGGGATGACGCAAAGTAAAAACGGTTACTTCCCCAGATGCCAGATGTCGCGGTCGTACTCGGCAATGGTGCGGTCGGAGGAGAACATCCCGGCTTTGGCAATGTTCACCAGACACTTGCGCCGCCAGCCCATGGGGTCGCAGGCGTAATCGCTGAGGGCCTGCCCTTTGCGGACGACATAGGCATTGAAATCCGGCAGAGTCTGGAACCAGTCCTTGTGGATCAGCTCATTGTGCAGGCGGATCAGGTTTTCGGCATGGCCGGCAGCCAGCATCTCCGGGCCGGTGAGGAAGCTGATGGCGCGGCGGATGTTGGCATCGCCCTCCACCCACTGGGCCGGGTCGTAGTCGCCCACGGCGTAGCGGTGGATGACCTGATCGGAGGTCTGGCCGAAGATATAGATGTTCTCTTCGCCCACCTGCTGGCTGATCTCCACATTGGCACCGTCCATAGTGCCCAGCGTCAGCGCACCGTTCAGCATGAACTTCATGTTGCCGGTGCCGGAGGCCTCCTTGGAGGCAAGGCTGATCTGCTCAGACAAGTCACAGGCAGGGATGAGCTTTTCGGCAGCGGTGACGTTGTAATTTTCCACAAATACCACCTGCAGCCACTTGGACACCTCCGGGTCTGCGGCGATGACCTTGGAGAGGGTCAGCAGGGCATGGATGATGTCCTTGGCAATGGTGTAGGCAGGAGCAGCCTTGGCACCAAAGATGCTCACCAGCGGCATGGCAGGCAGGTGCCCTGCCTTGATCTCGTAATACTGATGGATGAGGTACAGCAGATTCAGCTGCTGACGCTTATACTCGTGCAGCCGCTTGGACTGGATATCGAACACGGCATCGGGATTCACTGCCACCTTTTGGGTGCGCAGCAGCCAGTCTGCCAGCGCTGCCTTGTTGGTCTTTTTCACGGCGGTCAGCTCGCCCAGCACGGCTTCGTCGTCGGCAAAGGCCAGCAGCTTCTCCAACTCGGCAGCGTCCTTGCGGAAGCCGGAACCGATGTGCTTTTCCAGCGTGGCGGTCAGGCGCGGGTCACATTCCAGCAGCCAGCGGCGGAAGGTGATGCCGTTGGTTTTGTTGTTGAACTTTTCCGGGTACAGCTCATAGAAGCCGTGCAGCTCGGAATTTTTCAGGATCTCGGTGTGCAGCGCTGCCACGCCGTTGGTGGAATGGGTGAAGTGGATGTCCATGTGGGCCATGTGTACCCGGTCGTCCTTGTCGATGATGGCAAGGCTCTCGTCCTCGGTGCGGGTGCGGGCCAGTGCGTCCAGCTTTTCAATGATGGGCATCAGCTGGGGCACAACGGCATCCAGATAGGCGCGGGGCCACTTTTCGAGCGCCTCGGCCAGAATGGTGTGGTTGGTGTAGGCACAGGTCTTGGTAACGATCTCCACAGCTTCCTCAAACTCAATGCCCCGCTGCCCCAGCAGCCGGATCAGCTCCGGGATGACCATGCTGGGATGGGTGTCGTTGATCTGGATGGCGGCGTAGTCGGCCAGATCGTGGTAATTGCAGCCCCGGGCGGCGCACTCTGCCAGAATGAGCTGGGCACCGGCAGAAACCATGAGGTACTGCTGATACACCCGCAGACGGCGGCCTGCCTCATCGGAGTCGTCCGGGTAGAGGAACAGGGTCAGGTTCTTGTCGATGGCGGTCTTGTCAAAGGCAATGCCGTCATGGACGATGCTCTCGTCGATGGTATCCAGATCGAACAGATTCAGAGTGTTGGTGCGGCCCTCGTAACCGGTGACAGCCAGCTTGTACAGCCGGGCAGTGTATTCCTTGCCCGCCAGTTCCACCGGGTAGGTCACATCGGTCTTTTCAGCCCAGCTGTGGGCGGTGAGCCAGGGGTCGGGCTTTTCGTTCTGCACACCATCCTCAAAGGACTGGTGGAACAGGCCAAAGTGATACCGCAGGCCCACGCCGTCGCCGGGCAGGTTCAGCGTTGCCAGCGAATCCAGGAAGCAGGCTGCCAGACGGCCCAGACCGCCGTTGCCGAGAGAAGGCTCCGGCTCCACCTCTTCAATGTCCGAAAGGCGCTTTCCGGCAGCGGCCAGTGCATCCCGGGCTTCTTCATACAGCCCCAGATTGATGAGGTTGTTGGACAGCAGCTTGCCGATGAGGAATTCGGCGCTGATATAATACAGCTTGCGTCCGGTGACGGGCTGCACGCGGTCGGCACTCTTCTGCCGCACCAGCTCCAGCAGTGCCAGATACAGCTCCTGATCGGTGCAGTCCGCCAGCAGCTTGCCGGTGATACTCTGTAATGTTTCGGTAAAGCTCATAATGGCTCCTCCTTTGCTACGGAAAACAGGTTTGACATCTATAATGCAAGATATACCAGATAAAACAATCGAAATCTTGCCTTAAAAGTGCAAATTGTGGTACAATCCTATCATCTGGAGGTGAGAAGATGCAAAATCAGGCATCATTGCAGGAAACCAAGCAGCACGGTGCCGTGCGGTTCCCCTTCAATCTGTATCCCTGCACCATTCCGGGAGATTTTCCGCAGGTGGCACTCCACTGGCAGGAGAGCATGGAGCTGGTCTTTGTCAAGCGGGGCGCGGGGCTGGTGCAGGTGGGTGCGGTGTCCTGCCCGGCCTACCAGGGGGATATCTTTATTTTTACGCCCGGCACCCTCCACGCCCTGCGGCAGGCAGAGGGGAAGCGGATGGAATACGAGAATATCATCTTTGAGCTGGAGCTTCTGGGCGGTGCGGAGGACCTTTGCGCCGAAAAATATCTGCTTCCGCTGCAAAGCGGGCGGCTGCTGCTGCCTGCGCGGCTGACACCCAACGACCTGTGTTATCTCCAAGCCGCCGCCTGCCTGCGGGAGGTGGAGGAAGCCAACCGCGCCAAGCTTCCCGGCTATGAGCTGCTGGTCAAAGGAGCACTGCTGCGCTTCCTCTCCCTGCTCATTGCGCAGGGGAAACAGCAGTTCCCCGTGGAAACTGCCGATACCCAGCGGCTGAAAGCCGTTCTGCAATGGATCTCTGCCCATTATGCCGAGGGGCTTCGGGTCGCCGATGCCGCCGGGGTCTGCTCCTTCAGTTCCAGCCACTTCATGCGCTGGTTCCGGCAGATGACAGGGCAGAGCTTTGTTGCCTTTCTGAACGAATACCGGCTGAATGCCGCCGCCGAAGCGCTGCACGCTACGGACGAGACGGTGCTGACGATCGCTTCCCGGTGCGGGTTTGAAAACCTCTCTTATTTTAACCGGGCATTCAAGGCACATTTTGGCATGACCCCGCGGGAGTACCGGAAAAAATAAACAAAATGAGGCCGTTCCGCTTCTCTGAGAAAGAGAGGGAACGGCCTCATTGTTTTGATCAGACTTCCGGCGGGCAGCAGCTCTCCCGGGGGATGAGCTTGTGCGGCACAAGGATCTTTGTTGCCAGCAGATTCGGGTTCTCGATGTGGTTGATGGTCTGGCTGGCGGCCTCCATACCCAGCTGATAGGGGTTCACGTCCACGGTGGTCAGCTGGGGGCTGGTGATGCGGGAGAACAGCGAATTGTTGAAGGAAACGATGGAAAGATCCTTCGGGACACGCAGCCCCAGTTTGCCGCAGAACTGTTCCAGCACCACGGCCAGAATGTCATCGCTGACCAGCATGGCCGTGGGATGGTCCGGTGCGGTGAGAAGAGCCTTCAGCGGCTCTTCGTAAGCGTCGTTCAGGGTGTTGACCTCCACACAGTCCTCCTCCCGGGGAGTGATGCCATGCTTCAGCAGGGACATCTGGTAGCCGCGCCTGCGCTCTGCCGAAAACAGCATGGCGTTGCTGACACCAAAATAGGCAATGCGGCGGTGGCCCATTTCATAGAGGTAATCGGTGGCTTCCTCACCGGCAAGGGCGTTGTCGTTGTCGATATAGATGGTCTGATTGGCGGACTGCGCCGCCTTGCCCACAATGACATGGAGCAGCCCTTCGCTGCGCAGGTAGGCTGCCACCGGGCAGTCCTTTTTGGAATAGAGCAGGATAAAGCCATCCGCCTGCGCGTTGGCCACCATGCTCTGGATGGCATCCAGAACTTCGGTATCGTCCTGCCCGGTGATGACCGTGTTCACATACCGCCGCTGGTTGCAGAACTGCCCGATGCCGCGGATGATCTCCAGATGGAAGGCGTTCTCGTAGACATCCCGCTGGGAGGAGGGCAGAATGATGCCGATGGTCTTGGAAAATGCCTCCACCGGTTCGGCCTCAAAGTTCGGCTCATAGCCCAGCTGTGCCATAATGCGGCGTACCCGCTCCTTGGTTTCCCGGCTGATGGAAGGGCTGTCCTTGCAGGTGCGGGACACGGTGGAGGGCGATACCCCCGCCGCCGCTGCCACATCCTTGATGGTAACTGCCATAGTCTGTTCCTCCCTGATGTAATAGGTCTATTGTAAGGCGGTTTGCACGCAATGTCAATGATTTGCGCACGAGTTTGCGCAGATCGTGCAACCGCACCCTTTGCGCACCTTCGATGTTTTCAACAAAGAAACTTGCGGGCTGTTGTGCAAAAAGAAGAAAATATATTTTTGACCTAGAAAACTCTTGTAAAAATTGCAGAGTTGGATTATTCTTGTTGCGTAAAGTCGTGCAACAGAAGCGCAACGATTGCGTAAAACGACGCAAAAAGAAATAAGGAGGAACATTATGGCAACAACACAAGCAGCTCCGGGGAAAAAGGGGCTTATCAACTTTGACTTCTTACAGAAGCTGGGCAAGGTGCTGATGACCGTCATCGCTGTCATGCCCGCTGCCGGCCTGATGATCAGTCTGGGCAAGCTGGTGCAGATGGGCGGCGGTGACATTGCGGCAGTTATGACCATTGGCACCACCATGGAGAACATTGGCTGGGCGGTCATCAACAATCTGCACATCCTGTTTGCCGTGGCCATCGGCGGCAGCTGGGCAAAGGAGCGTGCCGGCGGTGCTTTTGCGGCTGTGCTGGCGTTTACCCTCATCAATGTCATCACCGGCAACATCTTCGGTGTCACCAGCGCCATGCTGGAAGACCCCAACGCCGTGACCCACACCCTGTTCGGGCGGGAGATCGCCGTCAACGGCTACTTCACCTCTGCGCTGGGTGCCCCGGCCCTGAACATGGGCGTGTTCGTGGGCATCATTGCCGGTTTTGTGGGCGGCGTGGCTTACAATAAATACTATAACTTCCGCAAGCTGCCGGATGCACTGGCCTTCTTCAACGGCAAGCGCTTTGTGCCTATGGTGGTCATTGCCTATTCTGTGGTCATTTCCATGGTGCTGGCATTGTTCTGGCCTGTGGTCCAGACCGGCATCAACAACTTCGGCATCTGGATCGCAAACTCTTCCGAGACTTCTCCCGTTCTGGCTCCGTTCATCTATGGCACGCTGGAGCGTCTGCTGCTGCCCTTCGGTCTGCATCACATGCTGACCATCCCCATGAACTACACCTCCTTCGGCGGCACCTACACCATTGCAACCGGTGTCAATGCGGGCAGCCAGGTGTTTGGTCAGGACCCGCTGTGGCTGGCATGGGCCAACGACCTCATCAACTTCAAGAAAGCCGGTGACATGGCCGCTTACAACAACCTGCTGACCACCGTTACCCCCGCCCGCTTCAAGGTGGGCCAGATGATCGGCGCAACCGGTCTGCTGCTGGGCATCGCCCTGGCCATGTTCCGCCGTGTGGATGCCGACAAGCGCGCAAAGTATAAGTCCATGTTCATCTCCACCGCGCTGGCCGTGTTCCTGACCGGTGTGACCGAGCCGCTGGAATTTATGTTCATGTTCTGCGCCATGCCGCTGTACATCGTGTACGCACTGCTGCAGGGCTGTGCCTTTGCCATGGCAGGCATCATCCATCTGCGCCTGCACTCTTTCGGCAATCTGGAATTCATCACCCGTATCCCCATGTCCCTGCAGGCCGGTCTGGGCGGCGACATCATCAACTTTGTGCTCTGCGTGGTGGCGTTCTTTGTCATCGGCTATTTCGTGGCCTACTTTATGATCGGCAAGCTCAAGCTGGCAACGCCGGGCCGTCTGGGCAACTACACCGATGACAACGCAGACGATGCCGCAGCTGACACCAAGGCCGAGAAGAAGGCAGCCAAAAAGTCCGATAACGGCCAGGCCGAGCGCATCATCGCCCTGCTGGGCGGCCGGGAGAACATTGTGCTGGTGGATGCCTGCATGACCCGTCTGCGTGTTACCGTGAAGGACCCCGCCAAGGTGGCCGACCTTGCCGCATGGAAGGCCGAGGGTGCTCTGAGCCTGCTGGTGAAGGGCGACGGCATTCAGGCTGTGTACGGCCCCAAGGCAGACGTTCTGAAATCTGACATCAATGATATTCTGTAAAAAACTATGAAACTGCTGACTTTGAATACCCACAGCCTCATCGAGCCGGACTATGAGGCAAAACGGAAGATCTTTGTAGACTTTATCGCCAGGGAGCAGCCGGAGGTGTTCGCTCTGCAGGAGGTGAACCAGACCGCCGCCGCTCCGCTGCTGGGAGAGATTCCGGCGGGGTACTTCCCCTGTCCCGGCAATGGGGTACCGCTGAAAGCGGACAACCACGCCGCAGCCGTAGCCCGGATGCTGGAAGAACGGGGCGTGCAGTACCATTGGAGCTGGCTCCCGGCAAAGATCGGCTACGACAAGTACGATGAGGGCATGGCGGTGTTCAGCCGTGCACCCATCACCGCCGCCGAAAATCTGCTGCTGAGCAAGTCCGGCGATTACAGCAACTGGAGGACCCGCCGCACCCTGGGCATCTGTGCAGGAGATGTCTGGTATTACACAGTGCATCTGGGCTGGTGGAAGGACGAAGTGGAACCTTTTGCCGCCCAGTGGGAAACGCTGTCCCGGGCGGCAGGCGCAAAAAAGACCGCCTTTCTGCTGGGAGACTTCAACAGTGAGGCCGACGTGCGGGGCGAGGGCTACGACCTTGTGCTCTGCAGCGGCTGGCAGGACACCTACCGCCTGGCACAGCAGCGGGACGAGGGCTACACCGTCATGCAGGCCATTGATGGTTGGCGGGATGCCCCGGATGCGGCGGCAAAAAAGCGCATCGACCAGATCTGGTGCTCCCAGGCGATCGCTGTAAAAAGCACCCGGGTGGTGTTCGACGGCCTGCAGGAGCCGCAGGTGTCCGACCATGCGGGTGTTCTGATCGAGCTATAAAGGAAGAAGGAAATGAAGATGCAGAGAAGTGCAGGCATTTTGCTGCCCGTCAGCAGTCTGCCGTCCCCTTACGGCATCGGCTGCTTTTCGCAGGAAGCATACGACTTTGTGGACTGGCTCAAGGAAGCTGGGCAGACTTACTGGCAGATCCTTCCACTGGGTGTGACAAGCTACGGCGACAGCCCCTATCAGAGCTTTTCCGCCTTTGCGGGCAACCCGTATTTCATCAGTCTGGACGCACTGGTGGGGGAAGGGGTGCTGACCGCCGCCGAGTGCAAAAAGGCAAACTTTGGCCGCAAGGCAGATGATATCGACTACAGCCGCCTGTATGCCGAGCGGGGCCGCCTGCTGCGGCTGGCTTACTCCCGCAGCGACATCGGCCACAACGAAGCGTTTACAGCCTTCTGCGAAAAAAACAAGTGGTGGCTGGACGATTTTGCTCTGTTCATGGCAGTGAAGGGCCGCTTTGAGGGCAAGCCGTGGATCGAGTGGGCCGAGGATATCCGTCTGCGCTGGCAGCCCGCGATGGACTATTACCGCCGGGAGCTGTATTTTGAGGTGGAGTACCACAAATATCTCCAGTTCAAGTTCGACCAGCAGTGGCGCAGGCTGAAGGCCTACGCCAACAGCAAGGGCATCCGGATCATTGGGGATATCCCCATCTATGTGGCGCTGGATTCGGCGGACGCATGGGCAAACCCGGGTCTGTTCCAACTGGACAAGGACAACATTCCCACGGCGGTGGCTGGCGTTCCCCCGGATGGTTTTTCGCCCACCGGCCAGCTCTGGGGCAATCCGCTCTACCGCTGGGAAGCGCACCGCGCAACCGGCTATCAGTGGTGGATCACTCGCCTGTGGTACTGCTTCGAGCTTTACGATGTGGTGCGCATCGACCACTTCCGCGGCTTCGATGAGTATTTCTCCATCCCCTACGGCAGCGAGACTGCCGCGCCGGGCCACTGGGAAAAAGGCCCCGGCATCGAGCTGTTCCGTGCTGTGGAGCAGGCACTGGGCAAACGGGAGATCATTGCGGAGGATCTTGGCTACATGAGCGACACCGTGCGTCAGCTGGTGCGGGACAGCGGCTTCCCGGGCATGAAGGTGCTGGAATTTGCCTTTGATTCCCGGGATACCGGCAGCGCCAGCGACTACCTGCCCCATAACTACCCGGTGAACAGCGTGGCCTATACCGGCACCCACGACAACGAAACGCTGGTGTCGTGGTACCAGACCATCACCGGTGCGGAGCGCGCCATGGTGCGGGATTATCTGTTCGACTACGCCACCCCGGAGGAGCAGCTCTATAAAAGCATGATCGCACTGATCCTGCGCAGCGCAGCGGCGACCTGCATCATTCCCATGCAGGACTGGCTGGGGCTGGACAACTCCGCCCGCATCAATCAGCCCTCCACCGTGGGCCAGAACTGGCGCTGGCGGCTGAAAAAGCCCCAGCTGACCCGAAAACTCCAAAAAGAGATCTGCCAGCTGACCACTCGCTATGGGCGGAAGAACTGGGCGTAACTGCATTAAAAACCATAAAACCCCATGTCCGGGCCGTTTCACACAACGGTCTGGACGTGGGGTTCTTTTTCTGGATCAGTGACAGCCGGATGGCAGCAGACTCCGATTCATTCAAACCAGGCTTTCAATGATCTCCGCGCACTTTTCAATGCCGATGACACCGCTATCCAACGCAATATGATAATTGAATTCATGGTAGGTCTTGTGGATCAGATAGCCTGCGATCAGGAAGGTCAGGATATCCGACAGCGGCATGGAGTACAGCACACCGTCCAGCCCGAAAAACCGGGGCAGCAGCAGGGCAAAGCCCACACCAAACACCACCTCACGCACCATGGAAAGGGCGGTGGATTCTGCTGTCATGCCCACCACGATGGAGATGACGATCTGGAAGAACTTCATCACGATGCCAACCACTGCCATCGGCATCGGGTACTACCTTAAAACCAAAACGGCATAACGAAACAGCCGGGAGGCGTTCCAAAAGCGGAAGCCTCCCGGCTGCGTTTTTATAAGTTGTGTGCTCCGTTCGGTTACTTGAGCAGGTCGCTGTGGTCTGCGCCGCCAATGGTCAATGCCGCGCGGGGGCCGGTGTGGGTCCAGACGACGGCCATTTCATCGGGGGCGTCGGGTTCAGCCGCCAGCAGGGCATCCACCGAGACCGTGGTGGAGCGGGAGAGCAGGGTGGTGAACACAAGGGTCTTCACGCCCTGAGCCTTCAGGGTGCGGACCATGCCCAGCGTCAGGTGGGCCGAGGCCACGATGCCGTTGGCGCGCTTTTTCTGCGGCTGCATCATCAGCCCCGCCGCCGCGCCGACCGCCATGCCGACGCCCAGCCCGATGCCCATACCCTTGGCAAACTGCGCGGCGCACATTTTGCTGTCTCTGCTCATGCTTTTGCCTCCCTTCGCAGCAAGGCTGCTGCGCGGATAGTATGTGCGTGGCGCGAAAAGCCATGCGCGGCACGCAAATGCAGTTTCTGGATTGCTTCCCGGCCGCCGTCGGTGGTATACTACTTTTACAATAGCTTTCAAATTTTCTTCCGATCGAATGGGAGGGACAGGTATGATCCTGCGCATTCTGGCCGTGGGCGACGTTGTGGGCGCGCCCGGCCTTGCATTTTTGAGCGAGCACCTGCGCGCCTTTAAGGAGCAGGAGCACATCGATTTCACGGTCGTCAACGGTGAAAACGCCAACGTCGTCGGCGTCACGCCCAAGCAGGCGGATGCGATTTTTGCCGCCGGTGCGGACGTTATCACGCTCGGCAACCACACGTGGACGCGCTATGAGCTGCAGCCGTATCTCGAGCAGAAAAAGCGCATCCTGCGCCCGGCGAACTTCGCGCCGCAGTGCCCGGGCCGCGGCTGGGGCGAGTATTCCGTGCGCGGCGGGCCGATCTGCGTGATCAATCTC
>OHQY01000395.1_pt1 | contig 11265 bp, 10 predicted proteins | sample 1578311 | NCBI WGS metagenome assembly OHQY01 (sample SAMEA3879545, study PRJEB24766) | human gut metagenome | biome: human-associated habitat; feature: feces | place: USA | collected 1985/1987 | reverse complement strand
CCAGCGGCCAGCGCAGCGAGAACCGCGTGCAGGAGATCAGCTCCATCACCCGAAACCTCAAGATCATGGCCAAAGAGATGAACGTGCCCATCATCGCTCTGAGCCAGCTGTCCCGTGCGGTGGAAAAGCAGGGCAACAACTCCAGCCACCGCCCCCAGCTGTCCGACCTGCGAGACTCCGGCTCCATCGAGCAGGACGCCGACTGCGTCCTCTTCCTGTACCGCGACTCCTACTACGCCAGCCAGAACCCCGACGGCGCGGAGGTGGACGCCGACACCGCCGAGTGCATCGTGGCAAAGAACCGTCACGGCGAGACCAGCACGGTGCCGCTGGGCTGGGACGGCGCCCACACCCGCTTTATGGATGTGGACTTCAAACGCTGATGAACTACGAAGAGATCTTACAGACGGTGCGCGGCTTCTGCGCCCGGGAAAAGCTGCTGGACGGCAAAAAGCATCTCGCGCTGGCTGTTTCGGGCGGGGCCGACAGCATGGCCCTGCTCTGCCTCATCCGCCCGCTGGCCGGGGAAAGGGGCATCGCCCTCACGGTCTGCCACGTCAACCACGGCCTGCGGGGGGAGACGGCGGACCGGGACGAAGCCTTCGTCCGGGAGGTCTGCGCCCGGCTGGGCCTGCCGCTGCGGGTGTTCCATGCCGCTGAGCTGGAAGCCGAGGCAGGAAAGCCCCGGGCAGGGGAGGACTGGGCGCGCCGCCTGCGGTATGCCTGCTTTGAGCGGGTGCTGGCCGACGGGATAGATGCCGTCGCAACTGCCCATACTGGGAGTGACCAGGCCGAGACGCTGCTGTTCCGGCTGGCCAGAGGCACCGGCCTCCACGGCGCGGCGGGCATCCGGCCCAGCCGCCCGGGCTATCTGCGGCCTCTGCTCTGCCTGACGAGGGCCGACACCGAGGCCGTCTGCCGCGCCTGCGGCGAAGGCTGGGTCACCGACGAGACCAACGACGCCGACGACTACGCCCGCAACCGTCTGCGCCACGGCGCACTGCCCGCCCTCTGCGGGGTCAACAGCGCCGCCGAGCGCAATCTGGCCCGCTTCTGTGAGAAAGCCGCCAAGGCGGACGAATACTTCGCCCGGCAGGCGGATGCGCTGCTGGCTTCGGCCCGGGCAGCGGACGCAAAAAGCCTGCCCGGCGGGGCGGGATACGCCCTGCGCAGCGGCCAGCCCGTGTGGATGTCAGAGCCTTTGCGGCAGACGGACCCGCTCATCCTCGACATGGCCCTCCACAGCCTTGTGGAGCCGGTGCGGGACGCGGAGGAAAAATATATCCGCCTGCTGGCCGACCTCGTGGAAAAGGGCAGCGGCGCGGTGCAGCTCACCGACGCCGTCCGCTTCTGCGCCCGGGACGGCGTGCTCTGGCGGGAGGAAGCCGATAAAAACACCCGCCGGCAGGGCGAAAAAGCGGACGGTCCGAAATTTGAAGTATCCCTGCCGGAGGGCGGCGATTATCCGCTGCCCGGCGGCAGAACGCTGCATATCCGGGTGGTCTCGGCCTGTTTTGAAGAAAAAACACAGGGTGTTCATAAAAAAGACTTAAAAAATCAGGCAGATTATGCTAAAATAAACTCGATATGTCCTGTTCTGCGGCTGCGCTGCCGTCAGCCCGGCGACCGCTTCCGTCCGGCCGGGCGGGGGGTAGACCGGGAGCTGCGCAAATGGATGAACGAGGCGGGCATCCCGCCCCGGGAACGGGACATGCTGCCGCTGCTGGCGGCAGGCAGACAGGTGCTGTGGGTCTGCGGAGAGGGCTTTGCCGATGGGCTGGCCCCCGGGCCGGACACCGGGCAGCTGCTGCAGGTGGAACTAGAAAATTTTGGAGGAATCGAATCATGAGCATGCATGACGATATTTTGAAGGTCCTCGTTTCGGAAGAGGAGCTGAAAGCGAAAGTGGCTGAGCTGGGCGCTCAGATCAGCAAAGACTATGAGGGCAAAAACCTCGTCCTCGTCTCCATCCTCAAGGGCTCGGTGGTCTTTATGGCCGACCTGATGCGCGCCGTGAGCATCCCGTGCAGCATCGACTTCATGGTGGTGTCCAGCTACGGCGGCGGCAACACCACCAGCACCGGCCTCGTCAAGATCATCAAGGACCTGGACGGCGACCTCTCCGGCAGGGACGTGCTCATCGTGGAGGACATCCTCGACACCGGCATCACCCTGTCGAACCTCGTGCCGATGCTCAAGATGCGCAACCCGAACTCGGTGAAGATCTGCACCATCCTCGACAAGCCCAGCCGCCGCAAGGCCGACATCGCCCCGGACTACGAGGGCTTCGCGGTGCCGGACGAGTTCGTGGTGGGCTACGGCCTCGACTACGACGAGAAGTACCGCAACCTGCCCTACATCGGCGTACTCAAACCCAGCGTCTACGAAAAGTAAGAAATAAAACCAGAACTGGAGTTGATCCTTTTGCAATCGAAGAGACCTCGTATCAATCCGCTCATCCTCGCACTGGCGCTGGCCGCCGTGCTGATGGTCTGGTCGGTGACGGGCAGCGGGTCGGGCAGCACCAGCGGCTCGACCATGAGCTACTCCACCGTCGTCCATTACTTTGAGCACAATCAGGTCACGTCCTTCACGCTGGACCGCAACACCAGCGTCATCACCCTGAACCTGAAGGAAGGCGATCTGCCCCTGCCGGACGTCTCCTCCACCCAGAGCACGATGCAGTCTACCGGCGGTCTGCTGAGCGGGATGTTCTCCTCCTCGTCGGAGTCCACCGGCGCGGTGCAGGAGGACGACGGCACCGTCACCGTCCGCTACAAGCTGCCCTACGCCTACGTTTTCATCGAGAATGTGGACAAGTATATCGAGTCCTACGACGCGGCGAATCCCGACGCGCCCATGACCTACGACTACACCTCTCTCAAGGAGACCATCCCCTGGATGGAGATCATCTTCTATCTGGGGATGCTGGGCTGCACCGGCTTTTTGCTGTTCTCGATGATGCGGGGCGGCGTCGGCGGTGGCGGCGGCATCATGAATGTCGGCAAAGCCAAGGTCAAGGACGAGCACGAGAACAAGAAGACCGCCACCTTTGCCGATGTGGCCGGTGAAGACGAAGAGAAGGAAGAGCTGAAAGAGGTCGTGGAGTTCCTCAAGAGCCCCGACAAGTTCAACTCTCTGGGTGCACGCATCCCTCACGGCGTGCTGCTCGTCGGCCCTCCGGGTACCGGCAAGACCCTGCTGGCCCGCGCCTGCGCCGGTGAGGCCGGTGTGCCGTTCTACTCCATCTCCGGCTCTGACTTCGTCGAGATGTACGTCGGCGTCGGCGCATCCCGTGTGCGCGACCTCTTCGACAAGGCAAAAAAGACCATGCCCTGCATCATCTTCATTGATGAGATCGATGCTGTGGGCCGTCAGCGCGGTGCCGGTCTCGGCGGCGGTCACGACGAGCGCGAGCAGACCCTGAACCAGCTGCTGGTCGAGATGGACGGCTTCGAGGCCAACGACGGCGTCATCGTCATGGCTGCCACGAACCGCGCGGACATTCTGGACAAGGCGCTGCTGCGCCCGGGCCGCTTTGACCGTCAGGTCTACGTCGGCCTGCCCGACGTCAAGGGCCGCGAGGAGATCCTGAAGGTCCACACCAAGAACAAGCCCCTCGCCCCGGATGTCTCCCTCAAGGTCATCGCACAGCGCACCGCAGGCTTTGCGGGCGCTGACCTCGAGAACCTCGTCAACGAGGCCGCTCTGCTGGCTGCACGCCGCAGCCGCAAGGCCATCACGATGGAGGACATCGAAGAGGCTTCCATGAAGGTCATGGCCGGCCCCGAGAAGAAGAGCCGGGTCGTCACCCCCGAAGAGAAAAAGCTCACCGCCTACCACGAGGCAGGCCACGCTGTGGCGGGCTTCTACTGCAAGCACCACCCCCGTGTGCATGAGATCACCATCATCCCCCGCGGTCAGGCCGGCGGCTACACCATGTATCTGCCCGAGAAAGACCGCAGCTACGTCACCAAGGGCGAGATGTTCGAGGACATCGTGTCCAGTCTGGGCGGCCGCGTAGCCGAGCAGCTTATCCTGGACGACATCTCCACCGGTGCGTCCAACGACCTGCAGCAGGCGACGAACATCGCCCGCCAGATGATCACCAAGTACGGCTTCTCCGAGCGCCTTGGCCCTGTGGTCTACGGCACCTCTCAGGAGGAGACCTTCCTGGGCCGCGACCTCGGTCAGGGCAAGGGCTACAGCGAGAGCACCGCTGCCGAGATCGACGGCGAGATGCGGGATATCATCGATGAGGCTTACGAGACCTGCCGCCGCACCCTGACGGAGCACATCGACCAGCTCCATGCGCTGGCACAGGCTCTGATGGAACGCGAAAAGCTCAACGAGAAGGAGTTCAACACCGTGATGGCCGGCGGAAAGCTGCCCCCGCGTGACGGTGACGAGCCTGCACAGGAACCCGCCGCACCGGCGGCCCATGTGGAGACCGCAGAACCTGCCGAGAGCGCAGAGCCCGCTGAACAGGCGGAGCAGGCCGTGCTGGGCGAGGAAATGCCCGACCCGGCGCAGGATGCCCCGCAGGAAAACGAATGATCGAAGGGAGCGAGTGTCGTGGAGGAAAATTTTAACCCGGTCGCACGCACCCGGGCCAACTATTATACCCCGGGCAGCCCGGTGCAGTTCGTCTGTGTGGAACTGCTCAAGGGCGAACTCAGCGGCGAGAACGCAGTCTGCCTGACCTTCAAGAACATCTCCAAGGTCACCCTGACTGCGCTGGAGATCCACTTCAAGTGTAAGGGTGTGGACGGTATCATCCTGTGTGAGGATGCCTTTGAATACCGCGAGATCGAGGTCAAGCCCGGTGAGAGCTTTGGCATGGACGATGCCGTGTTCGTGACCCAGAAGGCCATCACCAGCGTGGATGTGGTCCTGAAGAACGTATACAGCGGCAAAAAGGTCGTGCATCTGGATGCCATCAAGCGCGTCCGCCTGCCTGCCCCGCGCCGCCTGAGTCCGGAGCTGGAAAAGGCACTGGAAAGCCGGATGAACCGCACCGGCCTCAAGTATATGCCGCAGGTGTTCGAGAACGGCTGGTACTGTGCCTGCGGTTCCTTCCACCCGAAGGAAGAGGACACGGTCTACTGCACCGAGTGCGGCTGTGACCGCATCCTGCTGCAGAACGCCCTGAACACCCTGCTGCAACCCGGCCAGAAGGCCGCTCCTGCAGAGCAGGCCCCGGCGGCGGAGGCCACCCGCGTGGTGAGCGCCGCTCCGCAGGAAGAGCCGACCCGCATCGTGGCCAGCGCGCCGGTGCAGGCAGAGCCCACCCGGGTCATCCCGACGGCCCGCCCGGCAGAGCCTGTCAGCGCTCCGACCAGCTTTGCACCGCCGGTGGAACACACCCCTGCTCCGGAAGCAGAGCCTACCCGGGTGCTGGATGCCGCCACCCGCGCGGCGTTCCCCGGCAGCGGTGCAGCGGCTGTGGATGACGAGGGCACCCGTGTGATGCCTGCTGCTGTCCGCCGTGCCGCCCCGGCCCGCCAGCCGGAACCCGAGGTGGAGCAGTACGATGAGGAGGACGATGCGGAAGAGAGCCGTGACGGCATTGCCGAGACCCTCGTCCGCTGGGCCCCGCCCATCACCGCCATCGTCTGCGCAGGCATTGCGCTGTGGGGCTTCGTTTATTATCAGTTTATGATGTAAATGAATGACGGAGGAGGCTGCGCTTCCTCCGTTTTTTTGGTTGTACGAAGGAGAAACGTTATGCCCGACGAAGCACTGCAAACCGCTTTTGAGATCAAAACTACCTGCGATGAGATCAGCCGCAAGCTGCTGCGCTGGCACTGGGAGAACAAGCCCGGGGAGCACAGCCTGGGAGCCCTGCTGGATCACATCCGTACCCGCCAGCAGGAGAGCCCCGAATATTATGACCGTCTGCCCGATCTGGCGGGCCGAAACAGCTGGCAGCAGCTGGATACCACCCTGTGCATGCGGGTGCTGCTGGACCTTGAAAAGGATGCTGCCCGCCCGCTGGATCTGCTGGGCAATACGGAGCACCCTGCTGCTGCCCGCCGGGCCTGCAACGCGGTGCGCACCGCCCGCAATGAAGCGGCCCATGCTTCTGACCGCACGGCGGCTGCGCAGGCGGCGATCCTCTTCAACGAGGCCGTGGAAGCACTGGAAGAGGGCTATGCAGGCGCGCCCCTGCGCACCAGTGAGCTGGGCCAGTATTACCGGCTGGCTGAGGATTATCTGAGCCGCTGCGGGGCCAAAAAGCCCATTGCGTCGGCGGCCCCGGAAGAGAAAGCCCCTCGCGCGGCAAAGTCCGGCCAGAGCACTGCGGGCAGGAAGAAAGAGGGGGCTTCCGGTAACGCATCACGCCGCAGCAGCACAAAGCAGAACACGAGCGGCCGTAGCTCCGGCGGCAGATCCCAGAACCGGAAGCAGGGCGGCAGCCGGAACAGCCGTGCCCGGGCCAGGCAGAAGCAGAAACAGGCCAACCGCACCGTTCTGCTGGTACTGCTGGCGATCCTGGCCGTGGGTCTGCTGATTCGCGGCTTTACCATGAACTGGCAGTGAAAGAGTGAGGAAACTATGAAGCAAAAACTGATTTTTCTGGATATTGACGGTACTTTGCTGCCGCCTGGTGAGATGACCGTTCCGGCCAGTGCCGTGGAGGCCATCCGGCAGGCCCGGGCCAACGGCCACAAGGTGTTTCTGTGCACCGGGCGCAACCTGCGCATGACGAAACCGCTGCTTGCCTACGGTTTCGATGGCTTTGTCTGCTCTGCAGGCGGCTATGTAGGCTGTGATGGGAAAATTCTCGTGGATCTTCCCATGGAGCCTGCGCAGGTCGAGGGCCTGCGGGAGGTGCTGGAGCGTGCCGGTGCCGAGTGCACACTGGAAGCCCGGGACGATACTTACGGCGGCATCAAGATGATCGAGCGGTTCGCCCATTTGTTCCCCCGCAAGCCGGGGCAGCTGAACAGTGAGGCCGAGCGCTGGCGCAAAACAATGGAGTATGGCATGACCATCCGGCCCATTGAGGAATACCACGGAGAGCCGGTTTACAAGGTGGTGTTCATCGCCCCCAACGAGGCCTGCCTTGCCGAGGCAAAGCAACTGTACGAGGATCAGTTCATCTTCTGCGAGTCCCGGCTGGGGGATACCCCGTCAGCCATCGTCAACGGGGAGCTCATCAACCGCAAGTTCAACAAGGGCACCGGCATCAAGGCCATCTGTGATGAGCTGGGGTGTTCGCTGGCCGATACCATCGGCTTTGGCGACAGCGACAATGACCTGCAGATGACCGATGTGGTAGGCATCAGCGTCTGCATGGCCAATGGCTCTGACAACCTGAAAAAGCTCTGCGACCGCATCTGCCCGGCTGTGACGGAGGACGGCGTGGCAAGGGAGCTCAAAACCCTGGGCCTGATCTGAGAGCAGCCCTCCACAAAAGAAGAGATGATAACAAAAAATTCCCGCTCCATCGAGCGGGAATTTTTGTTAGAGAGGGTTATTTCTGATGGACTGCCTTGTGATATACCGCGTAGGCGATCACGGCAGAGAGGGCCTCTGTGATCCAGAAGGCGTGCCAGACACCGGTAGGGCCTATGCGGCCGCACAGCACCCACGCAATGGGCATGATGAAGATGATATAGCGGCAGAGGGAGATGACCAGCGAGGGCACGCCCTTGCCCAGACCCTCCAGCGCGCCGGAGGAAGTGGTAGACACTGCCGAAACGATGAACCCCAGGCAGATGACCCGCAGGGCGGTCTGGCCGATGGCGATGGTCTCGGGGTTAGAGGTGAACAGACCCATCAGCGGGCCTGCAATGGTCAGGCAGAGCAGGGTGCCAATGGCCATGATCCCGGCGCTCAGGCCCAGTGTCAGGTTGTAGAGCCTGGACACACGGCCATGCTCCCGGGCACCGTAGTTGTAGCCCACCAGCGGGCGCATCCCCTGCACGATGCCGTTGGCCGGCAGGTAAAGGAAGGTCTGGAGTTTGTAGTAGATGCCCAGCACCGTCACATAGCTCTGGGAGTAGACCGCCAGCAGGCCGTTCAGGAAGGTGACCAGCAGGCTGGGCAGGGCCAGATTCAGGATGGCCGGTACACCGATGGCATAGAGCTTGCCGTCAAGGGCGGCATCGAACCGCAGGCAGCGGCGGGAGAAGCGGACGGCGACTTCGGTGGTGCAGTAGACATAGAGGTAGACCACAAGGGAAACGGCCTGCCCGATGCCGGTGGCAAGGGCCGCACCGGCAATGCCCAGGGCGGGCACCGGCCCAAGGCCGAAGATGAGGACCGGGTCGAGGGCGATGTTGGTCACACAGCCGGTGATCAGCGCCACCATGGCAACATTCATCCGGCCCACGGACTGGAAGATCTTCTCAAAGGCGAGGTCTGCCATGTTGACCAGCGAGAAGAGGAACACGGTGCTGGAGTAGGTCACGCCCATGTCCACCAGAGTTGGATCGGTAGTGAAGCGGCGCAGGAAGCCGGGCATGATGGCAATGCAGAGGACCATGCCCAGCACGCCGTGCAGCAGGGAGAACATCATGCCATGGGTGGCGGCCCGGTTGGCGTTCTCGTGGTCGCCTGCGCCGAGGTAGAGCGCGATCTGGGCGTTGATGCCGATGCCAAAGCCGATGGCCACTGCATTGACAAAGTTCTGGATGGGAAACACCAGCGAAAGCGCCGTCATGGCCTGCTCGCTGATCTGGGCCACAAAGAGGCTGTCCACGATGTTGTACAGGCTGTTCACCAGCATCGAGATGACGTTGGGCAGGGCCATGGAGAGCAGCAGCGGGAACACCGGTCTGGTTTTCATAAAAGTATCGTTCATTTTCATTGCTCCTGAGGGTCAGATTTGGATTTGAAGGCAAAGCAAAAGCCACACAATGGCTTTTGTACCATTGTGTGGCGAAAAGTTGCAGAATGCTGTAAAAATCCACACGATATTTTATTGGCTCAAAGATACCACATTACAGGGATACTTGTCAAGGACTTTTTAAAATAAAAGTATGACTTTTTACAGCGGGCCCTTGCCCTTGACAAGGGGCGCGGCGGCGGTAAAATAAGAACAGAACGCACAAAAGGAGGATCTGCCATGAAATGGATGATCGCGTCAGACCTGCACGGGTCGGCTTACTACTGCCGCAAAATGCTGGAGGCCTTTGAGTGGGAGGGAGCCGACCGGCTGTTCCTGCTGGGCGACCTGCTCTACCACGGCCCCCGCAACGACCTGCCCCGGGAGTACGCCCCCAAGGAGGTCATCCCCCTGCTGAACGGGAAAAAGGAGAAGCTGCTCTGCGTGCGGGGCAACTGTGATGCCGAGGTGGACCAGATGGTGCTGGAATTCCCCGTGCTGGCCGATTATGCGGTGCTTCCGGTGGGGCGGCGGCTCATTTATGCGACCCACGGGCATATCTATCATGTGAACAATCTGCCGCCGCTGGCCCCGGGAGATGTGCTGCTGCATGGGCACACCCATGTTCCGGCCTGGACAGAGTTCGGGCAGGGAAATCTTTACCTGAATCCGGGTTCTGTGAGCATCCCCAAGGAGAACAGCCCCCACAGCTACATGACCCTGGAAGGAAACACGATGCAATGGAAAGAGCTGGAAAGCAGCGCTGTTTTCCATGAACTGACCCTTTGATAAAGTCCCCCGGCCGGTTTTGCGGGCAGCTTGAAATTTGCCCACCGGTATGGTATGATAAAACTGAAAACAGATCGGCAAAGTTCCGCAGAGCAGTGCTGTGCGGGGCAGAAGCCTTTTTGTTTCTGCAATGAGTTAGCTAAAACTAACAAAATGACGAAAACAGCGGGCTGGACTTGTGCAGTTTGACAGGGGTGCCCGCAGATACAGTATGGAGGGGACAACAATGGTAGAAACGATCCTGAGGGTCGATGGTATGATGTGCGGTATGTGCGAGAGCCACATCAATGATGTGGTGCGCAAGACCGCCCGGGTGAACAAGGTGACTTCTTCCCACACCAAGGGCGAGACGGTCATCGTCTCGGAGCAGCCGGTGGATGTGGAGGCGCTGAAGGCTGCCATTGCCGAAACGGGCTACACCGTGACAGGCGTGCAGACCCGACCCTATGAGAAAAAGGGCTTCTTCTCGTTCCTGAAAAAGTAACAGCCCGGTGTTTCTGGCCGGGCTGATCATGCAAAACAGGAGGTATCTCGTTATGAGGATCTTGGTGTACGGCGCAGGCGTTCAGGGCTGTCAGCTGGCCCACAGTCTGGCACAGAACAAGAAAAATGTGGTCACCCTGCTGGCCCGGGGCGAGTGGAAGGAGGTCATTGACCAGAAGGGCCTGACCATCCGCCACATGCTCCAGCGGAAAACAACGGTGGATCGGATGCAGACGACAGATGTGCTGGCCCCCGAGGATGTGTATGACCTTGTGTTTGTCACGGTGCAGGCCGGGCAGCTGGCCGATGTGCTGCCCATCCTCAAGGCAAACCGGAGCCAGTACTTCATCTTTGTGGGCAATGATCCCTATGCGCAGGAGATGCTGCAGGCCATGCAGCGCCCGGTGGATAAAATCGCCTTTGGCTTCCAGAACAATGCGGGCCGCCGGGAGCATGACCGGCTGGTCAGTGTGCACATGGGGATGGGAATGACCGTTGGCGGCGCAACCGCACCCTTGTCCGGCGCGTTCCGCCTGCGGCTGCAGGCTGCCTTTGAGGGCACCCACTACAAGCTGACCTATTACAGCGATATGGACGAGTGGCTCAAGAGCCACATCGCCTTTATCCTGCCCTGCGCCTATGCCTGCTATGCGGTGGATGGGGAACTTTCCCGCACCACAGTGGAACAGCGCAGGATGATCGTGGATGCCGCCTGGGAGTGCTGTGAGATGCTGAAAGCGGCAGGTGTACCCGTGAACGATGCGGAGAACACCGACCGCTACCGCGAGGGCACCAAACAGCGGAAAAAGACCGAGCGGATGGTCTACTGGATGGCGCAGACAGTCGTTGGGAAGTGGTGCATTTCGGATCACGCCATGCGTGCGGTGAGCGAGATGCAGTATTTGGATGAAGCGTTTGCCGCCCTGCGCGCCACCACATTGGTGGAGATGACTGCTTGGGATGAACTGCGCAGATCCCTGCCCAGAAAGAAGTAAGAGCCGGAAAATGTCCGGAGCATGAGAAAAAGCCTGTCGGTTTTTGCGCTGACAGGCTTTTTTTATTGGTTCCGTGCCCAGAAGACGGCAAGCTGCTGCTCCAGCTCTGTGGTGCTGCGCAGGTATTGGAGCTGGTGCCAGTGGCGGGGGAACAGGCGGGTG
>OHQY01000394.1_pt1 | contig 11267 bp, 10 predicted proteins | sample 1578311 | NCBI WGS metagenome assembly OHQY01 (sample SAMEA3879545, study PRJEB24766) | human gut metagenome | biome: human-associated habitat; feature: feces | place: USA | collected 1985/1987 | reverse complement strand
TCCATCGCCCGCCCTATTGCCGCTGCGCGGCAACAGGGTCCCACCCCAGCGGACACTTGCCGGAGAAACTCCCCTCGTGCGGCGATCAGCAGTTCACGCCAACTCTTTCCCTGCCACGTCCAGCGCAGCTTCAATCACCTTATCCATATCATAATACTTGTACTCGCCCAACCGGCCGCCGAAAATGACGTTCGGCTCGACATCGGCCAACTGCTTGTAGCGGGCGTACAGGGCACCGTTCTTCTCGTCGTTGACGGGGTAATAGGGCTCGTCACCCGGCTTCCACTCGGTGCTGTACTCCCGGCTGATCACCGTTTTGGGCTGGGTGCCGAACGCAAAATGCTTGTGCTCAATGATCCGGGTATAGGGCGTTTCCGCATCGGTATAGTTCACCACCGCGTTGCCCTGATAGTTGTCGGTATCCAGCACCTCAGTCTCAAAGCGGACGCTGCGGTACTGCAGGGCCCCCAGCCGGTAGCCAAAGTAGGCATCCACCGGGCCGGTGTAAACCACCTTGTCGGCCAGTGCGTTCAGGTTCTCCCGGTCGGCCAGATAATCCACATTCAGCCGCACCTCGATGCCCTCCAGCATCTTTTCCACCATAGCGGTATAGCCGCCATCGGGGATGCCCTGATACAGCGCGTTGAAATAGTTGTTGTCGTAGGTAAAGCGGACCGGCAGGCGTTTGATGATGAATGCCGGCAGTTGGGTGGCGTCGCGTCCCCACTGTTTTTCGGTGTAACCTTTCACGAGCCGTTCGTAGATGTCGATGCCGACCAGCGAGATGGCCTGTTCTTCGAGGTTCCGGGGCTCCGAAATGCCTGCTTCGTGACGCTGACGGTCGATCATCTCCGCTGCCTGGGCGGGCGTGGTAACGCCCCACATGGCGTAAAAAGTGTTCATGTTGAAAGGCAGGTTGTAGAGCTTGCCCTTGTAGTTGGCCACCGGGGAGTTGATGTAGTTGTTGAATTCGACGAAGCGGTTCACGAACTCCCACACTTCGCGGTTGGAGGTGTGGAAGATGTGGGCGCCGTATTTGTGGACGCGGATGCCTTCGCGCTCCTCGCAGTAAGCGTTTCCGCCCGTGTGGGGCCGTCGGTCGATGACCAGCGCTTTCTTACCGGACCGTGCGGCCCGGTAAGCTGCGACTGCGCCGAAAAGTCCGGCTCCGACGATCAGGTAATCGTATTTCGACATGATGCAGCGGGTTTATATGTGAATCAATTGGGTAAGGCGTCGAAGCAGCCTGCCGGAGAGAGTTCCGAGGGCGAAGACCCACCGGCTGCGGGCTGCGACTTTCCGATCCCGGCGATCGGTGAGAAACGCGGGGTCGAAGGTCGAAAGATACTCTTTGCGGGCATTGCGGGCCGCTTTCGCGGCAATATGCAGCTCCTCGTTCGTTTTCGACGCCGCGACCGCCTCGCAGCATTGTTGCAACCGGATGCGGGCTGCGACATAACGCCCTTCCGGGGAAGGTGCGGCCTGTAGGAAAAGGTCGTGTAGCTGGCGGGAAACGCGGAGAATCAGCTCTGTCGGCTTGCGTTTTTTGGAGAGGCTGCTACCGAGGGCTCGGTAGTGGTAGGGCGTTTTTTCGTTGATGACGATGCGCGAAACGTGGGGAATGTATTGCAGCAGGAAGATTTCGTCTTCCCGGTGCGAGAGCCCCTCGATGAAGCGGAGCCCGTTCTCGTCGATGATCCGTTTGACCAGCAATTTATTGACGGTGAATCCCAGCATGTCGTGCCGCCGCAGGACGACGATGGCTTCCGTGCAGGCTTGGCCCTGTACGTCCATGGCAGGCGCTGTCAGCCGCCGGTCCGATTTGCCTTCCCGGTGTTGCAGGATGCCTGTCACGGGCAGCGTATGTTCGTCCATGCCTGCTTCGACGAATTGTTGCAGGTAGTCTGCATCGACCCAGTCGTCGGGATCGCAGAAGGTCAGGTATTCGCCCCGGGCGTGTTCGATACCCGCGTTGCGGGCCGTGCTCAATCCTCCGTTGGGTTTGTGGACGACCCGGATCCGGGAGTGTTCCCTGGCATAGCGGTCGCAGATTTCGCCCGAGGAGTCCTTGCTGCCGTCGTCGATGAGCAGGATTTCGTAATCCTGGAAACTTTGCTGCAACAGGCGGTCCAGGCTGGTGCACAAGTAGGCTTCCATGTTGTAAATCGGAACGATGACGGTGATGAGCATTTGTGTCGGGGTAAAGGTTAAACCTTACAAAAATAACTCTTTTTTCCCATTTCCGGTGCAATTTGCATCCGGAAATGGGAGGTATCGGTCCGATGCGGTATTTTTAGAGGTCTGTCCGGTCGTTGCCGGATCGATTCCCGGCGAATTTAGCGGGTGAAACTGCGGGGAAGATCTTTGAATACCTTGTGCCAGAACATTATCATCCGGGGATGACGGTAGCGCTCCCGCCAGGCGAGGCGGACCGAGAGATAGGGCTCCTCGTTCCAGTGGCTGCCGGCGGCTTTGCGGATCCGCAGCAGGTGTTTGCCCGCGATCGAGAGGCGGCAGATCAGGGGCGGGTCTATGAGCCGGAAGGTTTCTTCGAGGATGCGGAGCGTTTCGATGTGCTTGCGTCCTGTGGCTATCGACTCTGCGGTGGTGTTGCTGTCATGTACCCGGTAGTAGTTGAGGGGTTCGGCAAGATAGACGACATTTCCCCCCCCCGATACGATCTGTATCCAGAACAGCCAGTCGCCGCAATAACGGTATTGGGTGTAATTGTCGCCTGCGGGGAGCGCACTGCGCCGTACCAGTGCCATTCCTGCGTTGTAGATGGTGTTCCTCGGGCAGAGAAAACGGTAGAGGAAGAAACGGCTGCCGAATCGGATCTGTTTGTGTTTGGGATATTTGACGGGCGCCTCCTCCCGTATGGTCCGGGAGTGGGAATCGACGATATAGCTGCTGGTGAAAACTATGCTGCAATCCGGACGGGTGTCGAGAATCCGGACGCACCGTTCCAGAAAACAGGGAGAGGAAAAGTCGTCGCTTTCGGCGATCCACACGTAATCGCCCGTGGCTTTCGACAACCCCTTTTTCCACTGTTTGAAAGGTGATCCGCTGTTCCGTTCATTATAGAAAATGCCGGAAACTTTGGGGTGATTGCGGTATCGTTCGAGAATTTCACGGCTGCCGTCTGTCGAACAATCGTCGAGCAGAATCAGTTCGAAGTCCTGAAACGTTTGTTGCAGAATACTTTCGATACGCTGCTCGAGATAGGGAGCATGACAGTAGTTGGGAACAATGACCGAAACGGTGGGCATGCGAAAAATATATTATGTATTTAATCCGCTTGCAAAGATAGCGGTTTGAACTGAAATATTGCTTGTGCAGGTCATTAATCTTAAATTTATGATTTTTGCCGATCGGATTTCGGAATGTTTTTAATTTCGGCGACTTTTGGGCAGGAGTTGTGGGCGAAGGACGGCAAGGTGTGCTTCTTCTATATCGGGAGTCGCTGCCTTGCGTCGAGATAAACGGTCTTTGCATTGCTCCGTTGCGCATCCGGTTCGAATCGGGATTCCCGGTCTTTGTACCGGAGCCGTGGAGTGCAAAATAAAAAGTGACCTGTTACAGTTGTTTTCGGTAGTGGATAGGGAATTGATTTCGCTTCGCCTGTCTTCAAACGTCACGACTCGGCGGCTCGAACGGAGTTCGTCCGGGTCTCGCTGCTCCGTTTGTTCGAATGGGGTTCTCCTCCCCTTGTCCCGTTGCTCCGGAGAGTCAGTAATAAAAAAAGCGACTATTACAGTCGCTCTTGGTAGTGGATAGGGGATTCGAACCCCTATGTCGTGCGTGAGAGGCACGTATCCTAACCCTTAGATGAATCCACCGTTGAAATTTGGTGTTGCAAAGGTAATACGATGTTTTGAATTTACAAATTTTTTTTCGTGAAAACTGTTGTTTTTTTCTCGGGCCGTTTGTTCGTCCGTCTTTTTATGTACATTTGTAGAAGATAGGATGTACTTGGGCATAACCCGATTATATGCGGTTCTGCATGGGACATTCGTTATATCTTGTTTAGAAAAAATTTCGGATTCGTATGAAACGTGTGATTCTCCTTTTTCTTGTTTTTGCCGGATTGACTTTCGGATCGTGCCGCCGGCAGACCGTGATGCCGCAATTCGATATCGTGGTGACGGATACCGTAGCGGTACGCGGCGGAATACCCTGTCGCTTCCAGTATGCCTTTACCTCGATCGCCAATGCCGACGAAGCTCCGGCATTGCAGGCGATCCAGGAATCCAATATGCTCTATTTCTTCGGACTGGAGCATTTCCAGGGCGGGGTGCAGGAGGCTGTCGATTGGTCTATCGGGCAGTTCATGGACGAGTATATCGGTACCCTGGATGAGTCGGTACCCCAGTGGGAAACCGAAATGGAGATGGCGGTCGAGTCCGAGGCCCGTGTGGTGGATACGTTGCTGGTCTATACGATTTCGAGTTCGAACTATACGGGCGGTGCGCACGGTATGTACAGCATCAATTGCCATAATTATTCCATTGCGGGCGGTTATGAGCTGGCTTTGTCCGACTTGTTCGATGCGGCACGACAGGAGGCTTTGATCGGGTTGATCCGCAACAAGCTTTACGAACAGTTCGGTGTCACGGGGGACGAAGGTCTGGTGGCGCAGGGATTTTTTCCCGAATACATTTCCACGACCGAGAATTTCGAAGTGACCGAGGACGGCATTACGTTTTACTATAATCCTTACGACATCGGATGCTATGCCCTGGGCGGTGTCGAGGTGCATATCACGCGCGAGGAGATGCAGGGGTTGTGACAGGATGTGGGCGTGCGGCTCTCCGGCGGTAGTCGTCGGATGAAACCGGTATAAAAAATGGAGGCGACAAGATATCTTGTCGCCTCCTCCCATCAAAAATTAACCCTAAAATTATCCCTTTCCAAGAATGTCCGAAAGATAGCAATCGAGATAATACAGATCTGCATCGTCGCCGATCACTTCGTTCTTCATCAGTTCTTCGTCGGAGATAGACCTTGATGTATCCGTTTTGTCGTTTTCAGTCATAGGAGGCCTTTTAGTATTTCTTTTTTAGTTCATTACATTAAAGAAACGGATGGCCTCCGGGCTTTATTGCATACGGATTAAGATAAAATAAGTTCTTTTTCCCTAATCATGCGCCGCAGGTTGATAAGTGCATAGCGCATGCGTCCCAGCGCTGTGTTGATGCTTACGCCGGTTTGCTCGGCGATCTCCTTGAAACTCATACCGGAGTAGTAGCGCATCATCACCACCTCGCGCTGCTCCTCCGGAAGCAGTTCGATCAGGTTGCGCACGTCGCTTTCGATTTGCGAGGAGATCAATTCATCTTCGATCGTCTTTTCCGCGAAACGCAGCGATCCCAGTACGTTGTAGCCGCTTTCGCTTTCATTGACCTGCTTGTTCTGCTTGCAGGCGCGGAAGTGGTCGATCACCTGGTTGTGCGCGATACGCAGAACCCACGAAAGGAACTTGCCGTTGTCGGTGTAGCGGCCTTCGTCGATGACGCGTATGACTTTGATGAATGTTTCCTGGAAGATGTCGTCCGCTACGTCGTTGTCCTTGACCATCATGTAAATATAGTCCCGAACCCGACGCTTGTGGCGCTCGATCAATTTGGAAATGGCACTCTGATCACCCGAACGATAATTATTAAGCAAGTGCTGGTCGCTTAATACTTGAATGTTCATACTCTTTTCTCCTGAATTAGTTATTAAGAGTAGAATGTTTCGATAGGCAATCCTTTAAGTTGTTAAATTACTGTTTTTTGATATACCGAATACTTGTTTCGGCATCTTTTGTGTCGGAAAGGTAGAAATAATTATCCAAAAAAACAAACTTTTTAGATTTCTATTTTTCCGGCAGGGTGTCGATGAATTAACAATAACTATGCCAAAAATAAAATCTATCAGATATTTTTATCTTTCTCCGAGTCCGAAGATGAAAGTTTTTCAGTTTCGATCGGTTCTACATGAATGGAAATGAGCGTATTGGGGCCGAATCGCTCTTTGAGCTGGCGTTCGATATCGACGGTCAGTTGATGGGAGCGGAGCACGCTCATCCGAGGATCGACGCGGATATGGGCTTCGATGGCGACGGTGGCTCCGATACGGCGTGTGCGCAGATGGTGCGGTTCGGTCACCTCCTTCGAGTGAGTCAGGATGTTCAGTATCTCCTGCTCGGTTGCGGCGGGAAGGGCATGTTCGAGCAGTTCTCCGAGGCCGCTTCGCAGCAGGTCGAACGCGATCTTGAAGATGAAGACCGAAACGACGAGGGCCGCCAGCGGATCGGCGATGCGCCACTTGTCGCCCAGAAAATAGGCGAGCCCGATACCTGTCAGGGTGCCGATCGACGAAAGTGCGTCGCTGCGGTGGTGCCAGGCGTTGGCTACGACGCTCGGACTGTCCGTCTGACGTCCCACACGAACGGTATAGCGATACAGGACCTCTTTGGCGACGATCGAAATTGCGGCGGCGATCAGGGCGATCGCGCCCGGTCGTCCGATTATTTCTCCGGTCAATACCAGACGGATGTTGCGGATGCTGTCGGCCAGGATGCCTCCGCCGACGGCGATCAGGGTCAGGCTGATGAGGATGGAGGCGAGGGTTTCGTACTTGCCGTGTCCGTAGTTGTGGCCGGCGTCTTCGGGTTTGGAGGAGATCCGGGCGAAGATCAGCACGATGACATCGGTCGCCAGATCCGATATCGAGTGCACGGCATCGGCGATCATGGCTCCGCTTCGGCCGAGGATGCCGGCCGCGAGTTTCAGGAGGGAGAGGGCGATATTGACGACCATTCCGATCCAGGTTGCCCGGTAAATTTTTCGGGTGCGTTCCGTGGGTTGATTCATGTCCGGTTGCTGTTTGCTCCGGGTGGTGTCGTACCCGGATGTAGGTTATCCTTGCATTTTCCGCTCCACGACAGGATGTCGAGCCGGATAATCTCTGTCCGGTGGAAAGACTTTTCGACATATTGCCTGCCGATTGTCTTGTACTCCGGGGAATATTTGCCGATCAAATGGTTCAGGGCCCTCCGACGCTCCTCCGCTGTGAGCCCCGTGCGGGCCCGGCAGTCGAGCAGGATGCTTTCGTAGAAGGTCGTAAACCGTGCGGGCAGCACCTGCGTTTTGCCGACGATGCAGAAAGTGACGCGGTCGCATTCCCGGAGGCAGTGCAACTTGCGTCCTTCCGGGGCACAGTGGATGTAGATCGCGTCGGCTTCGTCCCAGACATAGTTGAGGGGCACTCCGTAGCCGCCGCCTTCAGGACGCTGCATGCAGAGTATGCCGTATTCGCCCCGCCGCAACAGCTCCGTCGCCTCCGGTTGGTCGAGCAAGCGGTCCTGCCGACGGACTGAATCGTTTTGATAGTTCATGACCTGTTTCCTGCAAAAACGAAGACGGACACTTCTCTGAATGGCATCCGTCTTCGTTGTGATAATTCGGTATCGACAGCGTTTAGTAGCTGCGGGCGAAAAGTACGCGGCGATGCGACGGTTTGCCGCTGAATACGCATTTGCCCTCCTCCTCGACCGCATCCATCGGGATGCAGCGGATCGTGGCTTTCGTAGCGTCCTTGATCGCCACTTCGGTTTCGACCGTCCCGTCCCAGTGGGCCGAGATGAAGCCGCCCTTGTTTTCCAGCACATCGACGAATTCGTCCCACGTGTCCACTTTGGTAATCATCGAATTGCGGTAGTCGAGCGCCTTGCGGAAGATATTCTGCTGGATTTCGTCCATCAGGGCCGCCACCCGGTCGGTGAGTCCCTCCTGGGGAACGGTTTCCTTTTCGAGCGTATCGCGCCGGACCAGTTCGATCGTGCCGTTCTCCAAGTCGCGGGGGCCGAGAGCCAGACGTACGGGGACGCCCTTGAGCTCGTATTCGGCGAACTTGAAGCCCGAGCGGACGTTGTCGCGGTCGTCGATCTTCACGGAGAGTCCCTTCGACTTGAGCTCTTCGGCGATGGTGCGAAGACGTTCTACGATCTGCCGCATCTGCTCCTCTCCTTTATAAATAGGTATCAGGACGACCTGAATCGGGGCGAGTTTCGGAGGCAGCACCAGGCCGTTGTTATCCGAGTGAGCCATGATGAGCGCTCCCATCAGACGGGTCGAAACACCCCAGGAAGTGGCCCATACGTATTCGAGTTTGCCCTCCTTGTTGATGTATTGTACGTCGAATGCCTTGGCGAAGTTTTGGCCCAGGAAGTGCGACGTGCCGCTCTGGAGGGCCTTGCCGTCCTGCATCAGCGCTTCGATCGTGAGGGTATCGACCGCACCGGCGAACCGTTCGTTCGGCGATTTGTGACCGACGATTACCGGTACGCCCATCCACTCCTCGACGAATTTTTGGTAAACGTGGATCATCCGGGTAGCCTCCTCGATGGCCTCCTCCTTCGTGGCATGGGCCGTGTGGCCCTCCTGCCAGAGAAATTCCGCCGTGCGCAGGAACAGGCGGGTACGCATCTCCCAGCGTACGACGTTCGCCCACTGGTTGCAGAGGATCGGCAGGTCGCGGTAGGACTGGATCCAGCCCTTGTAAGTGTTCCAGATGATCGTTTCCGAGGTGGGACGGACGATCAGCTCCTCTTCGAGTTTGGCATCGGGATCGACCACGACGCCCTTGCCCTCGGGATCGTTCTTCAGACGGTAGTGCGTCACCACGGCGCACTCCTTGGCAAAGCCCTCGACGTGGTCGGCCTCTTTCGAGAAGAACGACTTGGGGATGAAGAGCGGGAAATAGGCGTTCTGGTGCCCCGTGTCCTTAAACATCTTGTCCAGGGCCGCCTGCATTTTCTCCCAGATGGCATAGCCGTAAGGCTTGATTACCATGCAGCCGCGTACGGCCGAATTTTCGGCTAGACCAGCCTTGACCACCAGGTCGTTGTACCATTGCGAGTAGTTGTCCTCGGCTTTGGTTACGTCTTTAAGTTCCTTTGCCATATCTTATTTATTTTTTAACTTCCGGGAATCGTGTCACCGGCTTCGGAGCCGGCGTATGTCGGTTAGTCGGCAAAATTAACGATTTATGCAGAAATTCGCAACTGCGCTCCGATAAATCTTGAATTTGCCCGCTGCGAGGGGCCGCTTTGCCCCGTCGGTCGAAGGTGCCGATGGCTCGTTTTGCGTTTTTGAAGTCGGTGCGTTTTCTTCTCTGGCCCGAAATCCGGTCTGTCCCGGATAAAAAACGACAGGACTTCCGGTACGGGAGGTTCTGCCGTTGCGATATGTCGTGCGAAACTAAAAGCGGAAGCTGAGGCTCAGGGCCGCGAAGTGGCGCTTGAGTTTGGTATTGTAGATGCCGCTGCCGTTTATGCCGCTCGGAGATTCGAAGTAGTAGAGGTTGTAGTCCGTCTGCTCGGTCGAGGAATAGTTGTAGGCCAGGTCCAGTGCAACGCCCGGAGAGAGTAAAAATCCCAAGCCGGCCGAATAGTAGAGCATCTGCTTGGTCATGGGGGCCGCTGAAACTTGCTCTTCGTCCTGCAGCATGGACCCCATGTAGCCGAAACCGCCCCGGATCGCCAGGAACGGCAGCGGTTTGAACTCCGCGCCTATGCGGACGATATTGGCGCCTTTGTACCAGGAGCGGAACGTGTCGTTATAGATTTCGTTATCGCCGCCCGCGGGATTGTTTTTCATCCGCATCCCGTTGTACCAGTCGCGCTCGTAATCCACGGAGATCAGACCCCGGTTGCCGAAGGCGTAGGAGATGCCGAACATCAGGCGGGCCGGCGTGGTGAACTCCCAGTTGTAACCGCCCGTATCTTCCAGTACGGGAGAGAGGGCGTCCGTATATTGGTTGCCGTCCGGACCTGGTTTGAGACCGTCGGGGTCGTTCGGGTTATTGACATGCACCCCGGAATCGGTGTAGGCCTGATAGGTACGGTCGATCCAGTAATAGGTCGGGGTGTGGAAAGCGAAGCCGATTCGCAGATTCTGAATGGGCCGGTAGATCATGCCGAGCTTGAAATTGACCCCTGCGCCGTCCAGGATGACTTCCTGGTTGAAGTTCGAATAGAGCAGTTGGTAGTCCAGGTTCGGATCGGTGCCGTTGCCGGGATAGACGTAATCTTCTCCGTAATAGTAGGTTTTGCGTTGATACAGGGACTGAATGCCGAACGTGGCCCCGATATAGAACTTGTTGTTCAGGTTGAATCCTGCCGAAATGTCGTATTCGCCTATCGAGCCATTGCTTACGACGGTCGTGTAGTTGCCGATATCGACGTTGTTGCCGATCCAGGTCGGCTGCCACCTGCTGCCGATTTGATCCGTGAATCCGGCCTTGTAGCCGAGGATCGAACCCCAGAGCCGGGGGTTGAAGTTGCTCCAGTTGAAGCCGCCGGTGATCTGATCCCTGTTGATACCGCTGTATTGCAGCATGTCGGAGAAAACGTCGGCGATCGAGCTGACATTGCCCTGTGTATAATAGGAGTATTGGTAGTTGAGGTCCTGCAGGCGGTTGTAGCCGAACCCGATATTGACGCTCACGAGCGGTCCCGATCCTTCGTAAACATTGGCCGTAAAGCCGAAGTTGCCGATCGAAAACCGGTTTTTACTGTTGGAGTTGAATGCCGGAGCGTTGTTTTCCGCCCGTGCGAAACTCATCAGAGACGTGATCGAAATTTCGTTGTGCCGGTACATGCCCAGGCCCGCCGGGTTGATCGCCATGGACGTAAGATCCGCTCCGAGGGAGGTGAAGGCGCCTGCCATGGCCATCGACCGCGCCGTTCCGAGGCTGAAGGTCGTTTGCGAGAGTTCGAAGAGGTCGGACGGGGTGACGATGTCACGGTCCATCAATAAACCTCCGGAGCTTTGAGCCGACGCCGGGGCGGTTGCGAACAAGGCCGCTGAAAGCAGCGCCAAAATTCCGAGATGTTTCATAACAAAAATCGTTGAGTTGTTTTTTCGTTTCCGGCGTTCGGGACAGCAGGGGCGGAAACGATCGCCGCTGCCGGTCGAAACCGGTCGTTGCGTTCATATTCGTTTGCCGCCTGCGTGTGCATCCTGTGCGCCGTCCGTCGAAATTTGCCGGGGTGATCGTTTAACGGCCGTAAGAGTTACGTCCGCTGCTGTTTCCGCCGCGGACCCCTCCGCCTCCGCCCACGAAGCTGCCGCTCGAACCTCTGTTCGGTTGCGAGGGGGCCGGGGTGTAAGTCCCTCTGTTCGTTGTCGAACTGCTTCCCCGGTAGGAGCTGCTGCTGCCTCCGAACGAAGGATTGCGGTAGGTCGAGCTGCCTCGATTGACTGACGATGAGCCGCCTC
>OHQY01000383.1_pt1 | contig 11398 bp, 10 predicted proteins | sample 1578311 | NCBI WGS metagenome assembly OHQY01 (sample SAMEA3879545, study PRJEB24766) | human gut metagenome | biome: human-associated habitat; feature: feces | place: USA | collected 1985/1987 | reverse complement strand
CTCCAACGCAGCGGGGCCGATGATTTATTGGGTGGTATATCCTTTAAGAAGGAAGCGTCCGCTTAGCCCTTGCCAGCGCAGCCGAACAGCTCGATCTTTTCCTTGCACTTGTCGATGATGGCCTGAGAGCCGGGAGCCAGCAGCTTGCGGGGGTCGAAGCCTTTGCCCTGCTGATCCTTGCCAGCCTCGATATACTTGCGGGTAGCCTCAGCGAAGACCAGCTGGCACTCGGTGTTGATGTTGATCTTGGAGACGCCCAGGCTGATGGCCTTTGCGATCATGTCGTCGGGGATGCCGGTGCCGCCGTGCAGGACCAGAGGAATGTTATTGGTAGCCTTATGGATGCGGTCCAGAGCCTCGAAGTCCAGACCCTTCCAGTTGGCGGGGTAGACGCCGTGGATGTTGCCGATGCCGGCGGCCAGGAAGTCGATGCCCAGAGCAGTGATCTTTGCGCACTCTGCGGGGTCAGCGATCTCGCCAGTACCCACGACGCCGTCCTCGACGCCGCCGATGGAGCCGACCTCAGCCTCGATGCTCATGCCCTTGGAGTGTGCCAGAGCGACCAGCTCCTTGGTCTTCTCCACATTCTCCTCGATGGAGTAGTGGCTGCCGTCGAACATGATGGAGGAGAAACCGGCCTCAACGCAGGCCTTGCAGCCCTCGTAGGTGCCGTGATCCAGATGCAGAGCGACCGGGACGGTGATGCCCATGGAATCGACCATTGCATCGACCATGGCAGTGACGGTCTTGAAGCCGGTCATGTACTTTCCGGCACCCTCGGAGACACCCAAGATGACAGGACTCTTCATCTCCTCGCAGGCGGTCAGAACAGCCTTGGTCCACTCCAGGTTGTTGATGTTGAACTGAGGCACACCGTAGTGGCCGTCACGAGCTTTGATGAGCATTTCGGTTGCATTTACCAACATTATTATTACCTCCAAAAATTATCGGGGTCTGTTCGTACCCACACAGCGCTTTGTGCATGGTTTAACGAAGTTGCACCCTAAGTATACCCCAAACAGCGGGTAAAATCAATCCACCGGAGAGTTTTTGTAACCAAACCGAAGCTTTCTTGGCCAGTGGTGTGCTCGAAAGACGGAGAAATTCGACAACATCCGGCCAGACCGGCGGCAGAGGCACCAAAGCAGACGATTTTCAACAGGAATCCACATTCGTCAAAATGATGTTGGATAAAAAGGCAAAACAAGTGCCGCTCTGCTTCAAAAATTTGTCATAATTCTGACTTGAAAATTACAAAATGTATGCAGTGTTCTGAGCCTGTCGAGATAAGATTGTGGAAAACCTTGTGGAAAGTGTGGAATTCCACCCGGAAAACAGGCTTGAACGCTTGAGTTTTGAACTTTCTCCACAGGGTTTTCAACTTGTGGAAAAAACAGGGCGGGTATACGGATGGTAAAGCGGTCTGAATGTGGAAAACTTTTACCACGGGCAAAAAGACGGATAACCGGCGCGCAAAAGACAACACTTCTCCCATGAGGTGCTGCCCGGGCGGGCGGCACAGAAATTTCACGGGAAGAAAAAGCGCAATTCTATGGCAAACCCCTGCCGCTTATGTTATACTTTAAGATGAGTTATAAGCGCTGTACGTCTGAAATGCGTCAGTGCCTGCCGCAAAATGCAGCTTTACAGCGCTGCGATCCTGAAAACTCGCTTGAAGCGATACGATGACGCCGGGCCGGAAGGACCTTGGCGTCCTGCGATAGAAACGGAAGGAGAACTTCATGGAAGAACGCAATATGCCCCGCCGTCCCCGCCGCGAAAAGGCCGACGACCAGCCCCGGAACGAGAGCCTCGTCTACGGCAAGAACCCGGTCACAGAGCTGCTGAAGAGCGGCTCCGGCGTGGATACGGTGCTGCTGGCCGAGGGCATGGCCCCGGCTGTGGCCGCTTACTATACCGCAATGGCGAAGGAAGCCGGTGCCACCGTCAAGCGGGTACATCCCAACAAGCTGCGCCTGATGACCGGCACCGAGAGCCATCAGGGCGTGGCCGCCTTTGCCAGTGAGATCGAATACGCAACGGTGGAGGACCTGCTGGCCGCTGCCAAAGAGAAGGGCGAACCGCCCTTCCTCGTGCTGAGCGACGGCATCGAAGACCCCCACAATCTGGGCGCTGTTATGCGCTCGGCTCTGCTGTGCGGCGCTCACGGCATCGTCATCCCCAAGCGGGGCGGCGCATCCGTGACCCCCACCGTCATCAAGTCCAGCGCCGGTGCGGCTGAGCGTCTGCCCGTGGCCCGTGTGGCCAACATCGGCGAGACCATCCGCCGCCTCAAGGAGCAGGGTGTTTTCGTCTATTGCGCCGACATGGACGGCGTGTCCCTGCGCAAGAACAACCTCACCGGCCCCATTGCGCTGGTGCTGGGCAGCGAGGGCAGCGGTGTGTCGCAGCTGGTCAAAAAGCTCTGCGACGGCGTTGTGAGCCTCGATATGACCGCACAGGGCACCGGCGTGGACAGCTTCAATGTCTCGGTGGCCGCAGGCATCATCCTGTATGAGATCCAGAGCCAGCGCGCCGCACAGAGCTGAGCTGGCCCGTGCCGAACGAAACAAGGGAGGGAAGATCAGGATGCCAAAGGATGACGAGCGGAAGGAAATGACGCAGGAAGAGCTCGACGCCCGCGAAGAAAAATTCCGCACCTTTTTTACCACCAGTGTAGCCCAGATCCCGGAGGAGATGACCCGGCGGGACGGTGAGAATGAAGAAAAGCCCAAGAGCCTGCTGGGCCGGCTGTTCCACCGTGAAAAGGCCGAACAGCCGGAAGGCGGCACACCCGAAGTGAGCCGTACCGGCGAGATACAGCTGGGCGGCGAAGAACCGGAGGAACCCTCCGACCTGGAGCTGGTCCTGGCGCTGGAAGAGGAAGTCGCAGGGCCGAAGCCCGAGCAGCCGAAGCCCGCTGAGCCGGTCAGCGCCCCCCAGCCTGAGCCGGAAAAGCCCCAAAAGCCCGCAGGACCCCTCAAAGCGCCGGAGCCGCCTGCTCCCAAGCCGGAGAAAAAGCCGGCAGAAAAGCAGGCCGCGCCCCGGAAAAAGGCGGTCCAGTACGGGCCGCGCACCCCGCAGGAGCAGTATGAGGACCGGGAGATGCAGGCGCTCAAAGCCATGCTGTTTGGTGCAAAGCTTCCGCCGCAGGAGGAAGAGCCTCCCCAGCCGGTGAAGCCCGCAGAACCGGAAAAGAGCACCCCGGCGGTTCCGGTCATTGCAGCAAAACCGGACGCAGAAAAAGAGCCGGATGCAGCGCCGGAGAAGCCTGTCGTGCCGATGCCCGAGATGGTGTTTGCAGAAGATAAGGCATCGAAGCCCCATCCGGCCCCGGCGATGCAGTTCTTCGGCAAGGGCGACGACGAGAAAGCGCCCGCAGCCCCGGCCCGCGCGACGCCGCCGGACAATGACGACAGCATGAGCCTGCCGCTCATGGACCTGAACGACGGCGACGAGGCGGCTTCGGTGGAGCCGCCGAAGGAGGAAGCGCCTGCACAGCCGGCCGAAGAGGCCGGTACTGCCCCGGCTGCTCCGGAGGCTGCACCCGTCGAGGAAGCGCCTGTCGAAGAGGAAAAAACGCCCGAGACGCCGGAACAGGTGGGGGAACGGCTGCACCAGATGGGCGCGGCCCTTACATTGCGCTGTGCGCTGGGCGGCATCCTTGCACTGGTGCTGCTCCACTTCGGCCTCGCCGCGGAGGGCCTTGTCGGCCCGCTGGGCGGTCTTGACCCCGTAACTGCCCCGGCGGCCTTCTATGCCGCTGATCTGCTCTTCCTGGCGCTGGCGCTGGCTGTGGGCTGGCCCGTCGTGAGGGACGGCCTGAAGGGGCTGCGAGGCGAACGCCCCAGCATGGAGACCATGCCCGCGATGGCAGCCTGCGCTGCGCTTTTGCAGGCCGCTGTGGCCCTGCTGAACGCGCAGAACTATCAGGCGTCCAGCTTCACCCTTCTGTCCGGCATTGCGGCGCTGGGGCTGTTCCTTGCACTGCTGGGCGACCGTGTCCTTCTGGCCTCGGTCCAGGGCGGCTTCAAACTGGCGCAGGCCGGTCCGGAGCATCGCGGTGCGTTCCGCGCCAAGGACAAAGACCTTATCCGCATCCTCTCCAAGAACATGGACGAAAAAGACCCCTGGGTGCTGCTCAGCCGACCCGCCGAGTGGGACGACGCGATGGTGGAGCAGGGCTTCGGCCCCCGCGCCTGTGAGCGCCGCGCCCGTAAGACGAATTACATCCTGCTGGGTGCGGCTGTGTTGGCCGGTCTGGTCTTCTGCGTCTTTGGCGGCGGCCTCAACGGCGGTGCTGCGGCGCTGGCCGCTGTGCTCTGCATGGGTTCGCCTCTGTCCTCCACCCTCATCGCAGGCTTTGCATCCCTGCGGCTGCAGCAGTCTGCCGCTGCCTCGGGTGCGGTGATCCCCGGCTGGGCGGCGATCGAGGAACTGGGCGGTGTGGATACCGTTCAGGCTGACGCCGATGAGTTGTTCACCCCGGACAGCGCCATGCTCGAGGACATCCGCATCTTCAAGGGCGGACGCATCGACCGGGCCATCCTCTATTCGGCCAGCGTCCTGAGCAAGTGCTGCAATACCCTGAGCGGCCTGTTCCGCCAGATCATCGAGGACCGCACCGACATCCTCTACCCGGTCAAGGACCTGGAGGTCCATCGCGGCCTCGGTTTCTCTGCATGGTGCGACAACAACCGCATCCTCATCGGCACCCGTGCGTACATGGAAAAAGAAGAAGTTCCCCTGCCCGACGAGGAATATGAGGCCAAGCACTCCAAGAACGGCGAGTTGCAGATCCTCTATCTGGCCGTGTCCGGCAGTCTGCACGCCATGTTCGTGCTCCGCTATGTGGGGGGACGGAACGCCGCCCGCTGTCTGGAACAGCTGCAAAAAGAGAATATCCAGCTGCTGGTGTCCTGCCAGGACCCCACCCTGACCGCACGGCACATCACCGACGCCTACCATCTGCCCGAGGGCATGGTCGTCCTGCTGGACCAGGAGCAGTGTGCCGCACTGGGCGCTGCCACCGCCGAAGACACCGGCTCCGAAGGCTGCTGCATCCTTTGCACCAACGGCTTTGCCAGCCTGACCGGCGGTCTGCGGGCCGCAGAGCAGGCCCAGAACGCCGAGACGACCGCTACCACGGTGCAGCTGGTGTCGGTGTGGTTCTCGGTGGCCATCGCCGTCCTGCTGACCTATGCGGGCAGCGTGGGGATGCTGAGCGTGGCTGCGGTGCTGATGTATCAGGCGGCATGGAGTGCTCTCAGCATCGCCGTGTGCGCACTCAAGCAGCATAGTTGAAAAAATAAATAGGAAATATTCTCAAAATAAATAGGAATAATTCTTGATTTCTGCCCGAAATTCTGGTATAATACCCTCAGAGACAAGGAAGACCTATCGCACACCCGGTACCGAACAAAGCGGGCTGTGCGTAGAATAAACCAAACCGGACACAGCCCATACTGGCAGTGTCAGACTATCTGAGAGGAGAACAGATTATGGAACTCAAGGGAACCAAGACCGAGAAGAACCTGATGGAAGCTTTTGCAGGCGAGAGCATGGCCCGCAACAAGTACACCTACTTTGCAAGCGTCGCAAAGAAGGAAGGCTACGAGCAGCTGGCCGCTATCTTCGAGGAGACCGCCGGCAACGAGAAGGAACACGCCAAGCTGTGGTTCAAGGCCCTCTGTGGCGGCTCCATTCCCGACACCCTGACCTGCCTCGACATGGCAGCCAGCGGCGAGAACGAAGAGTGGACTGATATGTACCCCCGCATGGCAGCGGAGGCCAAGGAGGAGGGCTTCACCCAGCTGGCCGCTCTCTTCACGATGGTGGGCCAGATCGAAAAGGAGCACGAGGCACGCTACCGCGCCCTTGCCGCCAACCTCAAGGAGGGCAAGGTCTTTGCCCGTGAGGAACAGCAGGTGTGGGTCTGCCGGAACTGCGGCTACACCTATATCGGCAAGTCTGCTCCCCTCAAGTGCCCGGTCTGCGCACATCCCCAGAGCTACTTTGAGCTGAAGGCCAAGAATTACTGATCCTTACGGCATCTGAGAGCCGCCGCACCTGTATAAAGTGCGGCGGCTCTTTTGCTGTCTGGTGAAATACAGTCTGCACGATTTGTATAAATTTGGCGGGGGTGTTTTAGTGTCTTTCACGAAAAGGTGCGCGAAATTGTGACACTTCTGGCGAAGAACTTGACCCTTCTTTTGGGTGCGTGTAAAATAAATAGTAAGGGGAATTTTGTGCAGAGCACATTGCGATAAACCTTATCCAAAGGAGGGAAGTGCTACCCTATGAATAAGATCACACGGCTGGCAGCGGCGTTTGTGCTGAGCGGGCTGCTTCTGGCAGCTCCTGCTGCACAGGCGGCCCCCGCATTGCTGGGAGCGTCGTCGAACTTTGAGCTGGAAGTGAACGAGATGGAGCTGGAGATCACGGCAGACGACCCCCGCCCCAAAGCCTATCTTTACACCGGCGGGCAGAGCGACTACTACTTCATCGTCTGGATGAGCAGCAATCCCACCGTGGCTACCGTGGACGGCGATGGCCGCGTCACCGGCCGCAGCGCCGGTGAGGCCACGATCACCGCCATCACCGACCGGGGCGAGTATGCTGCCTGCAAGGTGACTGTCCGCAAGGAGAGCGGCGATGCGGCCAGCAAAAAGCCTGCCCTCGACCACACCACCCTCAACCTCGTTATCCAGTACAACAACGCCCACCCCAGCCAGAAGCTGCAGCTCATCAACACGAGCGGCTCCTTTGTCTATGCCTACCAGTGGATGAGCAGCAACCCCGAGGTGGCAACGGTGGATCCGGAGGGTCTTGTCACGGCCCAGAAGCCCGGCACCACCACCATCACGGCGCTGGCCACCAACGGTCAGGCGCTGCGCTGCGCCGTTACCGTCAACAGCGATGTCGGCAAGGTGACTCTGAATAAGCGCGACCTGCTGCTCCGCACGGTGGGCAGCAAAGAGGCACTCACAGCGTCTGTCGCTGTGGAGAACGGCGTGAATGTACCCATCACATGGGTCAGCAGCAATCCCGGCGTCGCTACCGTGGACGCTTCTGGTGTCGTGACTGCCGTCGCCGACGGCGAGGCAAAGATAACGGCGCTCTCGCCGGATGGACGCTTCGACAGCTGCAGTGTTTTCGTGGGCCTTGCGGCAGACAAGTACGACACGGAAGAGGACCTGGCCGAGGAGCTCAAGCTTCCGGACCCCTATGTGGCGGTCCGGATGAACCGGCTGAGCTGAATCGAAAGTACAAAGAGGAAGCCCCGCACTGCATCGTTCGATGTGGTGCGGGGCTTTTGCTTATTGCTTTACCAGCTCAATAAAGGCTTTCATCTGGGGTGTGAGCCATTTGTCCTTGTGATAGAACAGCTGCCGGTGCATGGTGACAGTGCAGTCGGGGACATGGAGGCGGGCGATACGCCCGGCGGAGAAGGCAGGACGGACGATGTACTCGGGCAGGAAGGAGAGCCCCATCCCGCGCTCCACCATCTGGCAGAGCAGCGAGGCGCTGCCCAGCTCGATGTAGGGATGGATAGACAGCCCGCGGGCGGCGAGGCGCTGGTCGAGGGCGTCACGGTAGCTCATGCCCCGCTCTGTGAGAAGAAATTCCTGTTGAGCCAGAACATCCAGCGGCACTTCGGCCTTGTCGGCCAGCGGATGCCCGGCGGGGGCTACGAAGCAGACCGGCTCCGGCACATTGACGGCCAGCGTCAGGCTGGGCAGGAGCAGAGGCTGGTCGAGAGTGTAGGCCAGGTCAATCTGGTTCGCGCTCAGCAGCCGCAGCATCTCGTCGGCGGTGGCGGTGCGGAGCACCAGCTCCACCTGTGGGCAGAGGGCGTGGAACTGCTGCAGCAGGTCGGGCAGGAAGGTGCTGCATACGGAATCGGCCAGTGCCACCCGCAGGGTGCCGCTGACGGCCCGGGCAGGCAGCAGCGCGGCCCTGGCCTGCTGGGCCGTGATGAGAAGGGCGCGGGCATAGCTCTGGAACGTCTGGCCCGCGTCGGTGAGGCGGACGGTCTTGCCCACCCGGTCAAAGAGAGGCGTACCCAGCTCTGCTTCCAGCTGGGAGATCTGGGCCGATACCGCCGACTGAGAGTAGCCCAGCTCCCGCGCAGCGCTGGAAAAGCTGTGCAGCTCGGCGATATGAAGGAAGGTGTTGATGTTTCGGAGTTCCATAACAGTCCCTCCGGCGTCAGCGGCGGTCGATGCCGGTGACGGTCAGGACCTCGCCGTCCACCTTGAAGTGAACTTCCAGCCCGCCGAACTCCATGCCGTAGACCCGCTCCGGGTCGTGCTGGTAGGAGGGGCGGGGGTCGTTTTCCAGCACACCCTGCAGCGCGGCCTGCTGGTCGGCAGGCACTCTGGCCCAGAGGCCGGCGTCGCAGACCATGGTCAGGTGGTGGAACTGGGTCTGTGCCGTGAAGCCCCCGGCGGCGTCCGGATGGCAGTCGGCGTAGGGGATGTAGGGCTTGATGTCGTAGATGGGGGTGCCGTCCATCAGGTCGGCGCCCCGCACGATGAGGACGGGGCCGACGTCAGGCCGGTGCTCGATGGCTTCCAGCTGGACGCTGGACAGTCCCAGCGGATTGGGCCGGAAGGGGGAGCGGGTGGCAAACACGCCCATCCGGGTGTTGCCGCCCAGGCGCGGGGGCCGGACGGTGGGAGACCAGCTCTCCCGCACCGCGCCGGAGAATTGCCACACCAGCCAGATGTGGCTGAAATCCTCCAGTCCGCGCAGGGCATCGGCGTTGCGGTATTCCGGAGTGAAGATGATCTCGCCCCGCAGGCCATCCACCAGCCCGCTCTGCCGGGGGATGCCAAACTTGGTGGGGAAGGCGGTGTGGATGTGTGCGATGACCTTCAGGGTCATGGTTTCGTTGTTCATATTATAAACCTCTGCAGAAGCCCACGGCTCTGCCCTCGATCTGGATCTCGTTCAACTGTGGCCCGGCATAGATCATGGGCGGGCAGACGGCGGCGTTGTCGGCCAGAAGCATAACGGTGTCGCCCTGCCGGTGAAAATGCTTTAAGGTGGCCTCGTCGCCGATCCGCACGGCGGCGATCTCGCCCTGCTCCACCTCGGGCTGGCAGCGGATGCAGACGATGGCACCATCGCAGATGGTGGGGGCCATGCTGCTGCCGTGGCAGGTCAGGGCAAAGTCGGCGTGCCATGCGGCAGGAACACCGATGTAGCATTCGATGTTCTGTTCGGCGGTGATGGGGGAGCCGCAGGCAATGCTGCCCACCAGCGGCACCCGCACCATTTCGGGCAGGGGCTCAAACCCCGGCGGGACAAACGCAGTGTTTTCCAGCCCCATCAGCCATGCGGGTGTGGTCTCCAATGCAGCGGCAAACTCCTCCACCTTGGACTGCGGGATGTCGTTGACCCCTTTTTCCAGCTTGGTGATGGAGGATTTGGAGCGGTAGCCCATCCGCTGGGCAAGCTCTTCCTGAGAGAGCCCCAGCTCGAGCCGACGCTGTAAGATACGGCGGGAAAGTTCTGACATGGCAGAGACCTCGCTTTTCTTGAAAAAGAATGTTCTGCCGTGAGTATATCAGAAAAGTTCTTAAAAATCAACGATTTTCGCGCGATTTTGGTAAAATAGTTGACAAAAAATCAACGTCGAACTATAATACAACCAAAGATTGTGAAACGACACGCAGAGATCCAGATGAAAGGAGAACCTTTGATGACAAATACCACACAGATCCGCGCCTACATTGAAAGCCAGGGCCTCAAGCTGGGCCATGTGGCACGGGTGCTGGGCATCAGCAGCAGCGCCCTGCATCAGAAGCTGAACGACGAGAGCGATTTCAAAGTCAGCGAAGCCGACCGTCTTTCTGCCATGCTGGGGCTGACCATGGAACAGCGGGATGCCTGCTTCTTTGGCCCGGGCACCCGGATGTGCCAAAGAAAGGGGGCGGCGTGATGACCGCTGAACAGCGCAGAAAGACCCGGGAGGCCCTGCAGAACTACGGTACCCGCCAGTGGGCCCGCAGCCCGGCCAATTGGGGCTGGGCCCGGGCCATCCAGCAGACGCAGGAGTATTACCGCACCGCCGACCCCATCCGTGCAGGCCTGCTCCAGCTGCGCTACCTGGAGCGCCGCAAGGAGGAGGATGTGCTGGAGCGGCTCTGCATCGGACGCACCACCTACCAGAAAGCCCAGCTCGATCTGCTGAGCACTGTAGCTGTCTTTGCCGCCCGCTACGGTGCCCTGTGACGCAAAATGCCCCCGGACAGCCATCCGGGGGCATTGCAGTCAGTGCTTTTTCTTTTCCGGAGTATCGCAGTGCTGGTGGCAGGAGGCGCAGTTGCCGCCGCAGCCTTCGCCTTTCCAGCCGCCCTGCTTGGAAATCCAGACCACTGCCAGGGCAAACAGCCCTGCCAGCACCAGAATGGTAATGATCCCACGAAGTGTCAGCATTGAAAAAACCTCTCTTTTTGCGCTGGAATGCGCAATTTCAGTATACACTATTTTGCGCAAAAGAGCAACTGCCTCGCAGTGGGAAAAAATTGCGAAAAAATCAAAATTAGGGCTTGCCAATCCACTTCGGTTGTGGTATAATTCTCTTGTTCCGATTCGGAGGATTAGCTCAGCTGGTTAGAGCACCTGCATCACACGCAGGGGGTCTGGGGTTCGAGTCCCTAATTCTCCACCATATAGTTCGTACTCGAACCCGATTCTTTACGAGAAAGGGTTCGGGTACGTTTTTTGTTTATCGGAGGTTCTGCGGAAGGACTACTCGGAACGGTAAACGAGCAAAGGCAGGGTATCGCTATGATAGTGGTATCCTGCCTTTTGTTTTGCGGGATCAAGTTCGCTTTGTGCGAACTTGGTCGTCCCCCTATATGGCGCGTTTGGGGGTAATCGCTGCGTACGTGCGTACCGGGAGCCTGTACACCTCTGACAGTGTGTAACACACTAGACTTTGTTCCAAAGTCCGTGTTCTAAGGGGTCAAGCCCCTTAGAATCCCTGCGGATCGTGTACGCACGTACGCAGAAAAATGGCAAAAGTTCACTATATCGGGGTGTTCTTTCATGGTGGAGTGTGGTATACTCGGCTTAGCCCAGTAAATCGGAATTTGTGAGGGTAATTATGATAAATTTTTTGAATGATATAAGGAATGCAGAAAATCCAATATCCAATAATAGAAAACTTATAAATACCATAGCGATATTGTTTCTCGGAATAGCTTTGGGAACTTTCTCAAAATATCTGGATTTTCGTCAAACTGAACTTCCAGGTGTGCTTATGGCAATAAATGGAGTTTTAGATATTGGTAATTTTCTTGGGCGTTTTGCAATCTGGATATTGATTGCACTGTGTATTTCTATTTATAGCAATTCTGCAATAAGAGCAAGCATCAATGTTTTT
>OHQY01000369.1_pt1 | contig 11748 bp, 7 predicted proteins | sample 1578311 | NCBI WGS metagenome assembly OHQY01 (sample SAMEA3879545, study PRJEB24766) | human gut metagenome | biome: human-associated habitat; feature: feces | place: USA | collected 1985/1987 | reverse complement strand
GAGCTGCCTGCCCGTAAGGAGGAGGTCGAGCACGCCGAGGAAGAGGGCATCATCTTCAAGACCCTGTGCAACCCCGTGGAGATCCACGCCAACGACGAGGGCTTCGTCAAGTCCATCACCTGCATTGAGATGGAGCTGGGTGAGCCCGATGCTTCCGGCCGCCGCCGTCCCATTGAAAAGAAGGGCAGCGAGTTTGAGCTGGACGTGGATACCGTGATCATGAGCCTGGGCACCAGCCCCAACCCCCTGATCCGCTCCACCACTCCCGGCCTGGAGACCAACAAGCACGGCTGCATCGTCACCGAGGGCGACGATGGCAAGACCAGCCGTGAGGGCGTGTACGCCGGCGGCGATGCCGTGACCGGTGCCGCCACCGTCATCAAGGCCATGGGTGCCGGTAAGGCAGCCGCCAAGGCCATGGACGAGTACATCCAGAATAAGTAAGGAACACTTCCCTTCTCCATAAAAAACAGGTGCACCTGAACGGTGCACCTGCTTTTTTTTTGCGCATCTCTATATTTTTAAGTCGTTATGAGGCCCTGTTCCAGACAGTACCAATAGATGCCATCCTCCATCACGGTACGGCAGTGTGCGGCAGCAGCAGCCTTCAGCTTCTCAGAGGCATTGCCCATAGCCACACCGGTGCCCACAGCCCCAAACATCTCCAAATCATTGTTGCCATCTCCGAACGCCATGCTATCGGCTTTGGAGATGCCATAGAACTCCAACACCTTTTCCACGGCAATCCCCTTGCCGCCGCTGGCCGGAATGATGTCCACAGCCCGATTCCACCACGCCGCGATCTTTGCATGGGGTACGTCCTTCAAAATAGCTGGGTACTCCTCTTCCCGGCCACCCATGAGCACCTGGAAAATTTCTCCCTTTGCCATCTCCTCAAAATCCTCAGCGATCTTCAACTCCACGCCGCCGATGGCAAAATACTCTTCCAGATCCGGTTCGGAGCCGTTGGCCGCCAGCCGGGTCGTGTTGGCCAGGGCAACGGGCCGTCCCAACGCCGCTGCGTTCCGGATGAGGGTAGCAACCTCCTCCGTAGGGATGGTGTTCTTGAAAATATCCTGCTCTGGAGTGAAGCAGTAGGAGCCGTTGTAGGTCAGGAAAGCATCAAAGGACACCCCCTCAAACTTCGGCACCTCCATAGGAGCCCGCCCGGTGGCGATGCAGAGACGGATGCCGTTCTGGTGCAGCCGCCGCAAGGCTTCCAGCGTGCGGGGCCGGGCAGCACCCTTCAGCGGCACCAGTGTTCCATCCACATCAAAAAAGATGATCTTCGGTTTATTCATATGCCTTCCCTCCGGTTGCCGGACAGCCAGGGCTTATCCTATGGATTCCCAGCTGTTTTATGGGAAAATTATAGCACGAAGGGGGCGTTTTTTCAAATGTATCCCACTCTTTATGCATCCTGCCCAAAAAACAGAGCAATATTTTGTCACTCAAACCTGGCGGAATCTGATTGATTTTGACTGATATTTTGCTATAATAAGGGGGCAAGGCGGTCATAACCCGCCAACGTCAATCAAAATCAATCATATAAATCGAACAAGGGGGAATGTTCCCGATGCTGGCAGAAGAACGATTCAGCCTGATTTTGGATCTGCTGGCGCGGCAGCGCACCGCCACCGTGCAGGAGTTGTGCGAGGCGTTGAACGCAAGCGAATCCACCATCCGGCGCGACCTGAACGAGCTGGACAAGCAGGGCAAACTGAACAAGGTGCACGGCGGGGCCACCCTGCCGGACAGCCCCTTCCGCACCGACGAGCCCACCATGGCCGCCAAGGAAGAGCTGGCCGTCAGTCAGAAACAGAGCATCGCCCAGGCGGCAGCAGAACTGATCCTGCCGGAGGATTTCATCTATCTGGATGCAGGCTCCAGCACGCTGGCTCTGGCACGGGCGCTGAGCGGCCCGGCCCTGAACGCCAGCTATGTGACCAACGGCGTGGCCCACGCCCGCCTGCTGGCTCAGAAGGGCTGCCGGGTGTTCCTGCCCGGCGGGCTGCTGCGGCCCCAGACCGAGGCCATCATCGGGGCGGCTGCGCTGACTGCCATCCAGCAGTACAATTTCGCCAAAGCCTTCATGGGGGCCAACGGCGTGGCGCTGAATTCCGGCTTCACTACCCCAGACCCCGAGGAGGCCGCCGTCAAGGCTGCGGTCATCCGCCGGGCGCGGGAGACGTGGTTCCTGGTGGACGACACCAAATTCGCGCAGGTCTACCCCGCCGCCATCTGTGATCTGCACAGCGGTGCCATCCTGACGAACCGGTGCCCCAACCCCAAATACCGGCAATACACTCTGATAAAGGAGACCGAGGTATGATCTACACTGTAACGTTCAATCCTGCCATTGATTATGTGGTCCGTCTCGACAGGCCCCTTGAGGTGGGCGAGGTGAACCGCGCCGCCGGGGAGGACTGCGTGCTGGGCGGCAAGGGCATCAATGTTTCCGGCGTGCTCCGGGAGCTGGGCTGTGAGAGCGTGGCTCTGGGCTTTGTGGCCGGTGAGACCGGTGCCTGGCTGGAGCGTGATCTGGCCGCGCAGGGGCTCCGGACCGATTTCATCCATCTGGCCGAGGGCATGACCCGCATCAACGTCAAGATCAAGGCGGGCACCGAGACCGAGCTGAACGGCGCAGGCCCCAGCATCCCGGAAAGTGCCATGCAGCAGCTGGAAGCCCAGCTGGACACCCTGCAGCCTGACGACATCCTCGTTCTGGCAGGCAGCATCCCCAAGAGCCTTTCCCAGAGCACCTACGAGCGGCTGCTGGCAGGGCTGGAGGGCCACGGCGTGCGGGCCGTGGTGGATGCCACCCAGGATCTGCTGGTCAACGTCCTCCCCTATCACCCCTTCCTGATCAAGCCCAACGATCACGAGCTGGGCGAGATCGTGGGCCGGGAGCTGAAAACGGACGCAGAGATCACCGCCGCCGCCCGCGTCCTGCAGGAAAAGGGTGCCCGGAACGTACTGGTGAGCATGGCCGGGAACGGCGCTCTGTTGGTGGATGAGCACGGCGAGGTGCACCGCATCGGCTGCCCCAAGGGCAAGGTCGTGAACAGCGTAGGCGCAGGCGACAGCATGGTGGCCGGTTTTGTGGCAGGTTATCTGCAAAGCGGCAGCTATGAACAGGCCCTCCGGCTGGGCACCGCCTGCGGCAGTGCCACCGCGTTCAGCCTTGGGCTGGCAACGAAAGAAAAGATTGCCGAACTGATGCAGGAAATTTGAAGCAGAGCCCTCTTTGCGGTCTGCGGCGCAGACCGCAAAGAGGGCTGCACAGAGAGAGAAAGGAGAACCCTTATGCGCATTACGGAATTATTCACCGCAAAGTCCATCGAGCTGGATTCTGCGGCCTCCAACCGGGACGAGATCCTCTCCCGGCTGGTGGAACTGCAGGCCACCCACGGCAACATCACCGACACAGAAGCCTACAAGAAAGCGCTCTACGCCCGGGAGGATGAGGCCTCCACTTATGTGGACAACGGCATCACCGTTCCCCACGCCAAAACGAATGTGGTCACCCGGCCCAGCCTGGCCGCCCTGCGTCTGAGCACCCCGGTGCAGTACAACGCAGAGGATGACGGCAAGACTGACCTGCTCTTTGCCATTGCGGCCCCCGAAAACGGCAGCCTGCATGTGGATATGCTGGCCCGCATGATGCAGATGCTGATGAACGAGGACTTTGTGGAAAAGCTGAAGGCCGCCAAGACCCCCGCCGAATTCCTTGCCCTCATCGACGCACAGGAGGAGGCCCAGTTCGGTGAGGAGAGCTTCACCCAGCAGGCCATCCCCCAGAGCGGCTACCGCATTCTGGCCGTGACCGCCTGCCCCAACGGCATTGCCCACACCTACATGGCCGCCGAGGCGCTGGCCAAGGCCGGTGACAAGCTGGGCCTGCCCACCAAGGTGGAGACCAACGGCTCCGATGGTGCCAAGAACGTGCTGACCCGCGCCGAGATCGCAGCCTGTGACGGCATCATCGTGGCTGCAGACAAGAATGTGGAGACCGCCCGCTTTGACGGCAAGCCCGTGCTGTTTGCCCGGGTGGATGACGGCATCCACAAGCCCGAGGAGCTGCTGAAAAAGGTAGCCCACGGTGAAGTTCCCGTGTATCACGCCAAGGGCGGTGCCGCTGCTGCCGAGGAGGAGACCTCCGGCGACAGCTTTGGCCGCAAGGTGTACAAAGACCTGATGAACGGCGTGTCTCACATGCTGCCCTTTGTGGTGGGCGGCGGCATTATGATCGCGCTGGCCTTCCTGCTGGACGATTACAGCATCGACCCCTCCAACTTCGGCATGAACACCCCGCTGGCCGCCTTCTTCAAGACGGTGGGCTCTGCGGCCTTCAGCTATATGCTCCCCATCCTGGCGGGCTTCATCGCCATGTCCATCGCAGACCGTCCGGGTCTGGCCGTCGGCTTCGCAGGCGGCGTGCTGGCCATGAACGGCACCAACTTTGCCGGTATCGCCGCCGGTGAGACCACCGGCATCTCCGGCGGCTTCCTGGCCGCTCTGCTGGCCGGTTTCGTGGCCGGTTATGTGGTCGAGTTCCTGAAAAAGATCACCGAAAAGCTCCCCGCCAGCCTGAACGGCATCCGCCCCATGCTGATCTACCCGCTGGGCGGCATCCTCATCATCGGTGCCGTGATGTGCGGCATCAACCCTGTCATGGGCATGATCAACACCGCCATGACCAACTGGCTGAACGCCATGGGCGGCACCTCCAAGGTCCTGCTGGGCGCTATCGTGGCCGGCATGATGAGCATCGACATGGGCGGCCCCTTCAACAAGGCTGCCTACGTCTTTGGCACTGCCGCACTGGCCTCCGGCAACTACGAGGTCATGGCTGCTGTCATGGTGGGCGGCATGGTTCCTCCCATCGCGATTGCCCTCTCCACCACCTTCTGCCCCAGGAAGTGGACTCCCGACGAGCGCCGCAACGGCATCGTCAACTACATCATGGGCCTCTGCTTCGTCACCGAGGGCGCTATCCCTTACGCTGCCGCTGACCCGCTGCGCGTCCTGCCCAGCTGTGTGGCCGGTGCCGCGCTGGCCGGTGCCCTCTCCATGACCTTCGGCTGCGCCCTGCGCGCTCCCCACGGCGGCATCTTCGTGTTCCCCGTGGTCGATCATGCCCTGCTCTACTGCGTGGCTCTGGCCGCTGGCAGCGTGGTGGGTGCCGTGATCCTGAGTCTGCTCAAGAAGAACCGCACCGACGCTGCCTGATCTGCCATTCTCCTTTTTCATTCACCATATAGAAAGGGCCCGTCTGCGCGCACCAAAATGCGGCAGGCGGGCCCTTTCGTGCTTATCCCTTGATGATCCGGAGCAGGGGCTTGTCCAGCTGAATGGTGCGGTTCCAGGGGTTCAGGATGATGCCCTGGATCTCCGGCACCTGCAGTGCGGCATCCAACAGCTTTTCAAGCTCCACCAGAAAGGTGGACTGCACCGCTTCCGCCCCCTTCATCTCCTCTTCAAAGCTGGTAAAGGCATACCACCAGCTGGCCCCATCGGCCGTGCGGAGGGCCCGCAGCTGCATCTGCTCACTGGCCGGGTTCGGCTCCACCGCCACCACGACCTGTCCGTTTTCCCGCATCCGCCGCCGGATCACGGTCAGGGTATGCGCCAGCTGCTCCTGTGTAGGCTCCTGCTGTAACTGGCAGACCGCCTGTTCGATCTTTTCGTTTCCGTTCAGGCCCTCGTCCTTCTTCTGCGCCATAAGCTCTCCCATTCTTTTTGTTGTATTTTATGCTTGTATTATATCCGGACTTTACGAAAAATGGAAGCGCAGGCCAGAGATTCTTTCTTTTTTCGTCTGCTTTCGGGTGTTTTTTCAAAAATCAGTAGCCCCCGCCCCGAAAAAGTGTTACAATATTTTCGTCTGGTATCATTTCAGAAACGACAGGACGCGCCGCTTTTCCGTGAGCCGTTTTTGTCGGAATGGGAGAGATAAGGTAATGAAACGAATCCTTCGTTCTGCCGTCAGTCTGCTGCTGTGCGCCGCCGTGGCGCTGGGCGGCACTGCCTGCGGCCGAAGCAAGCTGCCCACCACCATCACGATCTGGACCTATTACAACGGCGATCAGCTGGAATGCTTCAACCAGCTGGTGGAGCAGTTCAACTCCACCGTGGGCAAAGAGAAGAACATCCGGGTCGAAAGCTCCAGTCAGGGCAGCGTGAACGACCTGGAGACCAGCGTGCTGGCCGCCGCCGAGGGCAAGGTGGGTGCCGAAAAACTGCCCAACATCGTCTCCTCTTACGCGGACACCGCCTTTACGCTGGATCAGATGGGCCTTGCCGTTGACCTGAGCCCCTACCTGACCGAAAAAGAGAAGTCTGCCTATATCGCCGGGTTTCTCGAAGAGGGTGACCTGATGAACAACGGGGAGCTCAAGGTCTTTCCCATAGCAAAATCCACTGAGCTGCTCTACCTGAACGTCACCGACTTTGCCCCCTTTGCCGAGGCCACAGGCGTGACCTATGCGGATCTTTCCACCGTGGAGGGGCTGAACGAGGCCGCACACAAATACTACGACTGGACCGATGCCCAGACGGCTGCGCCCAACGACGGCAAGGCCCTGTATGGCCGCGACGCGCTGACCAATTACCTGCTCTGCGGCGCACAGGAACTGGGTACGACCATCTTTGATGCCGAGAACGGCGTGATGACCCTGCACTTTGACAAGCCGACCCTCCGCAAGCTGTGGGATAACTACTATGTCCCCTACATCAAGGGCTGGTGCAGTGCCAGCGGCAAGTTCCGCAGCGACGATATCAAGACCGGCAGCCTGCTGGCCTATGTCGGTTCCTCCTCCAGCGCTTCCTTCTTCCCCACCCAGGTGCTGACCAGCGACACCGAGAGCCACGGCATCCAGATGGCCGCGCTGCCCTGCCCCAGCTTTGCAGGCTGTGCGCCGGTGGCCGTCCAGCAGGGGGCCGGCATGGTAGTCATCCCGGGCACCGAGGACGAGATCAGCGCCTGCGTTGCCTTCCTGAAATGGTTCACCCAGCCGGAAAACAACCTGCAGTTCTCGGTGCAGTCCGGCTATATGCCCGTGACCTATGCCGCCAACAGCATGTCCGCCCTTGAGAACAGCGGCCTGACGGTCTCTGAGCGCATCCACAAGGTGCTGAGCCTGTCCATTGATACCGTCGATCGCGGCAAGCTCTACACCACCCATGCCTTTCCGGATGCCCTGCGCGCCCGCAATACCCTGCAGTACGCCCTGGAGGACCGTGTCACTGCCGACCGTGCCACGGTGCTGGAGCGGCTGGCTGCCGGGCAGACCCCCGAGGAAGCCGAAGCCGAGTTCCTGACCGATGCCTATTTTGATGCCTGGTACGACCAGACTCTGGCCGCTCTCAGCGCCTTTGCGGGCTGAGATGCCCTTGGAACAACCACAAAAGGAGAGACCCTCAGATGCAGAACCGCAAGCCGCACAGACAGAAGGCCCCTCAGACGGGCCATTCTATCTTCGGCACCATCCTTTTCTCCCTGCTGGCTGTGCTGGCGGTGGAGATCCTGCTGCTGACCTTTGCCGCCCACGCCACCCGGCTTGGCCCCCAGCTGAACCAGAACGCCGAGGATATCCTTGCCATGCAGGTGGACAACCGCAGCCGGTATCTTCAGTCCATCTTCCATGATGCGCAGGAGCTGACCAGCCTTTCCGATACCATCAATGGCCTGACCCAGCAGCTTCTGGACGAGGGAGAGATCAGCCTGAGCACGCTGGACAGCAGCAGCGACGCGGCCTATCCCCTGCTGGAGGCCGCCGCGCCAGAGCTCATCAGCACCCACTACATCACCCTGCGTGTCACCCATATCATGGGTGAAAGTGCCTCCGAGGTGGGTCTGGCTGAGGATATGACCACAACGGTGCTGGAGCAGCAGCGCATTGAGCACGAGCGCGATTACGATACCCTGACCGGCCTGTACCGCCGCCGTGCCTTTGACCGCGCCTGTGACGCGCTGTTCCAGCAGCCCGAAAAGCTGGGCTGTGCCGCCCTGCTGATGATGGATCTGGACAACCTCAAGCAGATCAACGACACCTACGGCCACGACTGGGGCGATCAATACATCCGCCAGACCGGCCAGTGCTTTGCGGCCAACACGCCCGCCAACACCATCTGCTCCCGCCTTTCGGGCGATGAGTTCCTGATCTTCTTCTATGGCTACCAGGATCAGGCACAGCTCCGCGCCCAGCTGGAGCTGCTGAGTGCCGCCCTGCAGCGCAGCGTGTCCATCCTGCCCAACGGCAAGCAGCTGCACATCAGCATCTCGGGCGGCATTGCCTGGTACCCCACGGACGGCCACGACCTGCTCACCCTGAAAAAATATGCCGACTTTGCCATGTATCAGGTCAAGCATTCCCACAAGGGCCGCATGTGTGATTTTGATATCGGCAGCTACCATCAGGAGGCATACGCCGCCCAGACCCAGCAGGACTTTGAGCGCCTGCTGCAGGAAGAGCTGGTGACCTACCACTTCCAGCCCATCTGCTCTGCCCGCAGCGGCCGGATTGCAGCCTACGAGGCCCTCATGCGGGTGGATCTGCCCACCCTGCACTCCCCCGCTCAGGTCATGCAGCTGGCCCATGAGACGGGCCGCCTGTATGAGATCGAACGGATCACTGTGTTCCATTCCAGCGCGATCTTCCAGCGCATGCAGGCACAGGGCCTGTTCCAGAGCGATGCCCTGCTCTTCATCAACTCCATCGCCAATGTCAGCCTGACGGTTGAGGATGTGGAGGAATATGCTCAGCGCTACCCCGAGCTGCTCAAGCGGCTGGTGGTGGAGATCACCGAACAGGAGGATCTGGACCGCGCATGTCTGGAGCGGAAGCGGAACGTTCCGGGCTTCTCCGGCTCCTTTGCGCTGGATGACTACGGCAGCGGCTACAGCAACGAATTGAACCTGCTGGAGCTCTCGCCCCGGTATATCAAGATCGACATTTCCATTGTGCGCGGGATCGACACCGACCGTGATAAGCAGCAGATCGTCTCCAACATTGTGGCTTACGCCCACGCCCGCAGTATGCAGCTCATCGCCGAGGGCATTGAGACCGAGGCCCAGCTGCGCACCGTCATCGGTCTGGGCGTGGACCTGCTGCAGGGCTATTACCTCAGCCGCCCCGCCGCAGTGCCCGCCCCCATTGCACCGGCAGCGCAGGCGGTGATCGACCAGCTCGAACACCAGCGGTTCAATCCCCTCGGTTTATGATCTTTCCGGCTCCCCTGTGGGGGAGCCTTTTGTGACCTCATTCAGAGAAAGGAGACACGATGAACCACGAATCCAGTTCCGCTCTCCCCGCCGCCATCCGGGTGCGGGGCGCGCGGGTGCACAACCTGAAGAACATCGACGTAGATGTGCCGCTCCACAAGATCGTCGGCATTGCGGGCGTGTCCGGCTCCGGCAAGTCCTCGCTGGCGCTGGGTGTCCTCTACGCCGAGGGCTCCCGCCGCTATCTGGAGGCCCTTTCCACCTATACCCGCCGCCGGATGACCCAGGCCGAAAAAGCACAGGTGGACGAGATCCGCTATGTTCCCGCCGCACTGGCCCTCCACCAGCGGCCCGGCGTGCCCGGAATGCGTTCCACCTTTGGCACCATGACCGAGCTTTTGAACAGCCTGCGCCTGATGTTCTCCCGGCTCTCCCACTACCCCTGCCCCAGCTGCGGCTGCATGGTGCCGCCCAGCCTGAACATTGCGGCCGAGATCCCGCTCTACTGCCCCCGGTGCGGCGCACAGGTGCCGGTGCTGGGCGCGGAGCAGTTTGCCTTTAACAGCACCGGAGCCTGCCCAGACTGCGAGGGCACCGGCATCGTGCGGGTGGTGGACGAATCCACTCTGGTGCCGGACGAGAGCCTTTCCATCAACGAGGGCGCGGTGCTGCCCTGGCAGACCCTGATGTGGTCGCTGATGAAGGAGATCGCCGAAAAGATGGGTGTGCGCACCAACGTCCCCTTCCGGGAGCTGACCCCGGAAGAGCGTGACATGGTGTTCCACGGCCCCGCCAAAAAGGTACACCTGCTCTACCAGAACAGCAAGACCGGCGCGGCCGGCGAAATGGATTTCACCTACTTCAACGCCGTTTATACCGTGGAGAACGCCCTTGCCAAGGTGACGGATGAAAAGGGCATGAAGCGGGTGGAGCGGTTCCTGAAGCAGGGCCCCTGCCCTGCGTGCGGCGGCTCCCGCCTGAACGCCGCGGCCCGGGCTCCCCGGCTGCGGGGCATCGGGCTGGCCGATGCCTGCCGCATGACGCTGGACACGCTGGTGCAGTGGGTGGAAGGGGTACCCGCCTCCCTGCCCGTGGAGATGCGCCCCATGGCTGAGAGCATCTGCGAGTCCTTTCAGGCCACCGCCGCCCGCCTGCTGGATCTGGGGCTGGGCTACCTCTCCCTTGACCGGGAGGCCGCCACCCTTTCCACAGGGGAGCGCCAGCGGGTGCAGCTGGCCCGCTCGGTGCGCAACCGCACCACCGGCGTGCTCTATGTGCTGGACGAGCCTTCCATCGGCCTGCACCCCTCCAACATCGAGGGCCTGCGGGGCGTGATGCACGACCTGATCGCGGACGGCAACTCCATCGTGCTGGTGGATCACGACACTGAGATCCTGCGGGATGCCGACTGGCTCATTGAGATGGGCCCCGGTGCCGGTGAAAACGGCGGCACCATCCTGACACAGGGCACTGTGGAGCAGGTGGCCCAAAGCCCGGCTTCCCGCATCGGGCCCTTCCTTGCCGACCTGCACACCCTCTCGGCCCGCACCCGCACCCCGGAGGCGGAGCTCTTTGCGCTGGGCACCATCACCCTGCGCACCCGGGCCATCCACACCGTCAAGCCATTGGAAGTCCGGCTGCCCAAGGGGCGGCTCATCGCGGTGACCGGCGTGTCCGGTTCCGGCAAGACCACGCTGGTGCTGGAAAGCCTGATCCCCGCGCTGGAGGCCGCCGCCAAAGGCGAAGCTCTGCCCGCCCATGTGGAAAGCATCACTGCACCGGGCATTGCGCAGGTCAAGCTCATTGACGCAACGCCCATTGGCATCAATGTGCGGTCCACGGTGGCCACCTATGCCAATGTCCACGATGAGCTGCGCAAGATCTACGCCCGCTCCCCCCTTGCCAGGGAGAAGGGCTACAAGGCGGGCGATTTTTCCTACAACACGGGCCGCCTGCGCTGCCCCGGCTGCGACGGCACCGGCACCATCAGCCTGGACATCCAGTTCCTGCCGGATGTGGAGATCACCTGCCCGGACTGCGGCGGCTCCCGCTACCAGAAGGATGCCGGTGCCCTCTACCGCACCCGGAAGGACGGCACCCAGGCCGAGAGCCTGCCCCGCCTGATGGAGATGAGCGTGGACGAAGCCCTTGCCGCCTGTGCCGACCTCAAGCTGGTGGCCAGCCGGCTGCAGACCCTTTCCAGCCTGGGGCTGGGCTACCTGACTCTGGGCGAGGCCACGCCCAGCCTTTCGGGCGGGGAGGCCCAGCGGCTCAAGCTCGCCAGCGAGATGGGCAAAGGGCAGGCTGACACCGTGTTTGTATTCGACGAGCCCACCATCGGCCTGCACCCGCTGGATGTGCGCACCCTGCTGGGCGTATTCCAGCGTCTCATTGACAGCGGGGCCACTGTGGTGGTCATTGAGCACGATCTGGATGTGATCCGCAACGCCGACTATCTCGTGGACCTTGGCCCCGGCGGCGGCGAGAGCGGCGGACGCATCGTGGCCTGCGGCACACCGGAG
>OHQY01000350.1_pt1 | contig 12160 bp, 10 predicted proteins | sample 1578311 | NCBI WGS metagenome assembly OHQY01 (sample SAMEA3879545, study PRJEB24766) | human gut metagenome | biome: human-associated habitat; feature: feces | place: USA | collected 1985/1987 | reverse complement strand
AGTATACCATTGCCCTGATCGAAATGTCAATAATTATCTTTGATTTTTAGACCTATTTTCCTAAGGAAAAAGCATATGATTTTAAGAGTGACAGGATGCGGAGAATGACGATGGATCTTAGATTTTTGGGAAAAGTATTACAAGGGGCGCTGATCGGTCTGGGAGCAGTACTCCCAGGGATATCCGGCGGCGTTTTAAGTGTAGTGTTCGGAGTCTATCGACCGATCATGGAGCTGCTGTCGGATCCGGTACATAAGTGGCGGACCCATCTGCCGGAATTATTCCCTTATATGATCGGTTCTGCGGCGGGATTTTTAGGTGTGGCGAATCTGCTTTCTTATGTGTTGGAGACCTATCCGGAGCAATCGGTCTGTGTATTTGTGGGGCTGATCGGCGGAATGCTGCCGTCCCTGTGGCGGGAAGCGGGAGAGCAGGGCAGGACCGGAGGAAACAGGATCGTCACCGGAGTGACGTTTGCGGCAATGATTTTTTTGCTGTTTTCGTTGCAGACTTCCAAGACTGCAGTGGAGCCGGGACTCGGAGCGTATCTGTTCTGTGGATTTGCCCTTGCTCTGTCGGTGATCGCTCCGGGGATGAGTTTTTCTACACTACTGATGCCCTTAGGGCTGTATACACCGTTCGTAGAGGGGATCGGTCATCTTCGGCCAGAGGTGTTGATTCCCGGAATGACTGGCTGCGTGGTGACTTTTGTGTGCCTGGCCAGGCTGGTAAACCGCCTGCTTGAAAAACAGTATGCGGGGATGTCCCACGGGATCTTCGGGATCATCAGTGCAGCTACAGTGATGACGGTTCCATGGAACAGTTTTGCCACATCTCCGGAGACCGCATCCCGGAATCTGTTCTGCATGGCGGCAGGAATCGTGGCGGCACTTCTTTTGGAAGTTATGAATGAAAAAATGGCATGTTTTCCCGAAAATGAGACAGAATAAGGAGCGGGAACCTTATCATGGAAAAAGGAAGGTAGAAACATGCAGATGTATGACATCGTGGCAACGGGAGTGCTGGGACTGTTGGTCGGCTTCTGGTCTGGCAGGAGTATCCGGTGGAAAATGGAAGAAACAGAAGAGACAGGGGAAGACAGGGAAGAGAGAAAAAATACAGCAGCCAGGCAACTGGTGAGGGAAGGTGTCACTATAGGCAGCCCGGTGAACGGAGAGATCCGTAAGCGCATGGAAGAGACCGCTGAAGAGACCGCTGATGCCGGAACTGGCTGTATCAGCATCGTGCCAGAGGATGGAAAGGTCTATGCGCCCACGGCAGGAAAGGTATTGAAACTCTATCCCATGGGAAACCGGATCCGATTCCGCACGGACAGCGGACTGGAACTGCTGTTGAATATCTGCAGAGACAGGGAAGAACTGCACAGCGCCTATTATCATTGCAATGTCCTGCAAAACGAGATCGTGCGCAAAGGAAAACTGCTGATGGAATTTGATCAGGAGGGCCTGGCAAGGGAAGGCGTGGATACGGCGGTGACGGTGGAAATGTGCCAGATCCCGGAGCGGGGACAGATCGTCGGTACCTGGAAAGATTATATCCGGGCGGGAGAGGAACTTCTGTGGATACAGCGTAAGGGAAGGGATCAGGAAGATTCTTTCTGCCTGCGGTAAGCTCCGGGAGTGGTGTGATAAGCGGAATGAAAGGCCCGGAAAAAGGTGCGGGAGCTTCCGAATCCCACATCCAGCGCAATCTGCGTCACGGAGAGCTCCGTGGACAATAGAAGATCTCTGGCATAGTCCAGCCTTCGGGAGTTCACGTAATCAGGAAAAGTGGTGTGGAGTTTCTCAGTGAAGATCCGGGACAGGACAAAGCGGCTGACACCGAATTCTTTCGAGAGACTTTCCAGGGACAATTCTTCGGTATAGTGGGCATCCAGATAGAGAAGCAGTCTTTGCTCCAATTCCAGGTCATCTGTGTTTTTACGCACTTGCAGAGGCAACGATGGCAGCAGGTCTGCCAGCAGGAGTGTGAGATACCCTTCCGCATAGACTTGTACATCGGAAGGTGTGGGACGATCCTTTTCCATGGCAGCGGCCAGTGTTTTAAGTCCCTGCAGGGCAATACGGCTGTGCTCTGACAGGGAGGAGACGGTAAAGTCATTGCGGGCAGGCTTTTTGTTCTGGAAAAAATGGCGGAAAGAGTGGCAGAAATCCGGCTCGAAGATACAGAGCAGATTCTGACCGGGTTCCACATGCTTCAGGCCATGCATCTGGTTCGGAAAAACCAGAACACCCTGACCGGGGGTAAGTAAAAAATCTTGCTGTTCCACGGTGACGGTGGTGGAACCGCTCAATACATAGATCAACTCCAACTGTCTGTGAAGATGGACGGCATAGGGGTTGTTTTTGGATAAATATAAATAAAGCTGTTCCTGACGGTTCTGGTAAAAGAAACTCAATGGGATTCCCTCCTGCAACTTTTGTCACTATTATGACATTTATAGTCGCTAAATGCAAGATTTGACACAAACTAATGGGAAAATGGCACGCGATACAAGGGAACATCTGTTATACTGAAATTGTTCAGAAACAGGTAACTATTATCAAATGAGTGTTGAACACCTGCATTTGTAAATAAAAGGCGGCAAAGGCTGCGGAATGGAGAAATTATGGACAAGACCAAGATACATAAAATGTGGATCGCTGATCAGGGCGACGGCACCTATACCAACCCGATCCTGTATACCGATTATTCGGACCCGGATGCCATTCGTGTGGGAGAGGATTATTTTATGATCGCTTCCAGCTTCTGTAACACCCCTGCAGTGCCTCTGCTGCATTCGAAGGATCTGGTGAACTGGAAGGTCATCAATTACATCATTGACAAGCTTCCCTTTGACTATTATGACAAGCCGGTACACGGCTGTGGTACCTGGGCACCGGCCATCCGTTATCATGAGGGAACTTATTACGTATTTATCCCCATGCCGGACGAGGGCATCATGATGTGCAAGACCACGGATCCTTTCGGCAAGTGGAGCGAGCCGGCTTATGTGCGTAAGGTCGTGGGATGGATCGATCCCTGTCCTTTCTGGGATGAAGACGGCAAGGCTTACATGGTAACGGCTTTCGCCAGAAGCCGTATCGGCTTCAAGAGCATGCTGTATATGTCTCCCATCGAACCGGACTGCTCCGGAGTGCTGGATGACGGTCAGTTCATCTATGATGGCCATGCGACCCAGCCCACCATCGAGGGACCGAAGCTGTACAAGAGAAACGGCTATTACTATATCTTCGCTCCGGCAGGGGGCGTGAAGCCCGGCTGGCAGACCGTACTGCGGTCGAAAAATATTTACGGTCCCTGGGAAGAGAAAATCGTCCTGCATCAGGGAAATTCTCCTGTCAACGGACCTCACCAGGGTGCCTGGGTGGATACCCCGGACGGACAGGACTGGTTCCTGCATTTCCAGGATGTGGGCAATGCAGGACGTATCGTTCATTTGCAGCCTATGCACTGGGAGAATGACTGGCCGGTGATCGGTGTGAATGAGGTGGACGGCTGCGGCGAACCGGTACTGCGCTATAAAAAGCCGGAAGTAGGAGCGACGTACCCAATCGATGCACCGGAGGACAGTGATTTCTTCGAAGGGGAAAATTTGGGATTACAGTGGCAGTGGAATGCCAATTATAAAAAGGAATGGTATGATCTGGAAAACGGCCAGCTCATTCTTCATGCCCAGGCCGCAGACCCGAAGACACAGCTGTGCGATATCAGCAATCTGTTATTACAGAAGTGGCCGGCACCGGAATTCTCCATTACCACCTGTCTGCATCTGGAACAGATGAAGGACGGCGATGTGGCAGGACTGGTATCGCTGGGCGGATGTTATACAGCACTTGCGGTGCAGAAAATAAACGGAAAGATGAGCCTGCAGCAGCGCACCGGCAACTGGACGAAGGACGATGAAGTGCGCACCGGTCTGGGCGAATGGAACAGTGATGTCATTTATATCCAGATGAAGGTGGAGAAGGAGAACTACCGTACTTTTTATGTGGGAACTGCGGAAGAGAACCTACAGCCTGTGGGACAGATGGTGGAAGCAACTCCGGGACGCTGGGTCGGTGTCAAGGACGGACTGTTTGCCATCAATGAGCAGGGTATGGAAGGCGGCCTGGTCGCTGCGGACTATTTCGTATATCAGGATCTGTAACTATTTATAGGGCGAAGTAACCACTATGAGCAAATAACATGCAAGCATGTTATTCAGGAAAGCCTCGTAGAGGCGGTTTCGCAAATGGGGTGCTGAATAGTTACTGAATCATAAAATTACATTTCTATTTACAATGCAATGACAATGTGATATTTTGGCAGTTGTTAATGTGATGATAAAGGAACGATGTAAGATATGACGGAAGAGAAAAAAATGTTATTTTCACAGGATGCACTGAAAAAATTATTGTGGCCGCTGATCATAGAGCAGTTTTTGGCAATCGCAATGGGAATGGCGGACACGGTGATGGCGGCCAGCTGTGGAGAAGCCGTGGTATCCGGAATCTCCCTGGTGGACAGTATCTGTGTGTTATTGATCGGTCTGTTCACGGCCATGGCCAGCGGCGGTGCGGTCGTGGCGGCGCAATATATGGGACACGGAGATAAGGAAATGGTAGGCCGGGCTTCCAATCAGCTGTTTATAGCGGTAGGGGGTGTGGCCCTTCTGTTTATGACGATAGCACTGATCTGGAACAAGGGATTGCTGGCACTGCTTTACGGCAATGTGGAGGCGGATGTCATGAATGCCGCAAGAATTTATTTTTATATTGTGGCGGTGTCCTTTCCTTTTCTGGGAATTTATAACGGTGGTGCGGCTCTGTTCCGTGCGGTGGGAGATTCCAAGGTGTCCATGAAAGTGTCATTGGTGGCAAATCTGGTAAATATTGCCGGAAATGCGATCCTGATCTATGGTGCAAGGATCGGTGCTGCCGGTGCTGCGTTGTCCACGCTGTTTTCCAGAATATTGTCGGCTGTGATGATCATAGTGCTGCTTGGAAAAAGTGACAAGATCATAGTGAGCAATCACTGGAGGGTCGATACGAAAATCTTGGGAAAGATTCTGTATATCGGTGTTCCCAACGGACTGGAAAACAGTATTTTCCAGATCGGTAAGCTTCTGACCACCAGTCTGATCGCCGGTTTTGGAATGGCTGCTACGACGGCAAATGCCGTAACAGGCAGTATTGCCAGCTTTCAGCAGATCCCTGCCAACGCCATCGGTGTAGCAATGATCACTGTGATCGGACAGTGCATCGGTGCAGGAGAGACAGAGCAGGCATTATATTATCTGAAAAAAATGATGAAGGCGGCATATGCCTGCATGATCCTGTTGGGAATTCCCATGATTATTTTTGCAAGGCCGATCTGCGGAATCTATCATCTGAGTCCGGAGACAATGAAAATAACTGTTTTTCTGTTATGTTACAGCTGTGTATGTTGTATGCTGGTGCATCCGTTGTCCTTTGCACAGTCCAATGCACTTCGCGCTGCGGGAGATGTGAGATTTACCATGATCGTGGCGATCGCTTCCATGTGGCTCTGCCGTGTGGGCATGGCATATATCCTGGGACAGGGTCTGGGACTTGGCGTCATCGGCGTCTGGATCGCTATGACCATGGACTGGGTCGTACGGGCATTTTTGTTCACTAACAGGGTACGTACGGGAAAATGGCTGAAGTATAAGGACCGGCTGGTGAAGTAAAGTAATATAATGCAATCTGGAGAGGAATAGAGGCGCAGTGGACAAAAATATCTGCTGCGCTAAAGTTTTACATTGACAGATTTTGCAATGTGTTTTAGCATGTTTTTATAAAAATTGTAACGGTTCCGCCAGGATCGTTACGCAATAATACATAGCACATCAAAGTGCAGAAATGAGGCAGAACATGAGCAAAAAGCCCTATGCAGAGCGTAATCTGAAATTCGAGACATTACAGTTACATGTGGGACAGGAGCAGCCCGATCCTGTGACCGGTGCCAGAGCCGTTCCCATTTATCAGACATCTTCTTATGTATTCCGCAACTGCGATCACGCAGCAGCCCGTTTCGGACTGGAAGATCCCGGTGAGATCTACGGTCGTCTGGGCAACCCGACACAGGGCGTCTTCGAGCAGCGTATTGCAGCACTGGAAGGTGGTACCGCAGCTCTGGCGGTAGCCAGTGGCGCAGCAGCTATCTGCTACACGATCCAGAACCTGGCAAAACAGGGAGATCATATCATTTCTGCAAATAATATTTACGGCGGCACCTACAATCTGTTGGCGCATACTCTGGTGGACTACGGTGTGACCACCACTTTCGTGGCTCCTTCCGATTATGATAAGATCGAAGCAAGCTTTCAGGAGAACACCAAGGCTCTCTACATCGAGACTCTGGGTAACCCCAACTCTGATGTGGTAGACATCGAACGTCTGGCACAGATCGCCCATGCACACAAGGTGCCTCTGGTAGTGGACAATACTTTTGCTACTCCTTATCTGGTACGTCCTTTTGAGTACGGTGCAGATATCGTGGTACATTCCGCTACGAAATTCATCGGCGGACACGGCACCAGCTTAGGCGGTGTGATCGTGGAAAATGGTAAATTTGACTGGGAGGGCAGCGGCAAGTTCCCTCACCTGTGCACTCCGAACCCCAGCTATCATGGCGTTACCTTCACCAAGGCAGTACCGGGTGCAGCTTTCGTGACAGCAATCCGTGCAATGCTTCTGCGTGATATGGGCGGATGCATTTCTCCCGTGCATGCTTTTATTTTCTTACAGGGATTGGAGACGTTGTCTCTGCGTGTAGAACGTCATGTAGAGAATGCACTGAAGGTGGTACAGTATCTGAACAACCATCCGCAGGTAGAGCGCGTGCATCATCCTTCCGTATCCACGGATCCGGAGCAGCAGGCATTGTATAAGAAATATTTTCCCAACGGCGGCGGCTCCATTTTCACTTTCGAAATCAAAGGTGGCAAGGAGACAGCCAAGAAGTTCTGCGACAATCTGGAGCTGTTCTCACTGCTGGCAAACGTGGCAGATGTGAAGTCTCTGGTCATCCATCCGGCTTCCACCACCCATGCACAGCTGTCTGAGGAAGAGCTGAATGAGCAGGGAATCTACAGCAATACGATTCGTCTGTCTATCGGTACGGAGAATATTGATGATATCATTGAGGATCTGGAAGGCGGTTTCCAGTCTGTTTAAGGAGAGACCATGCTTTCATTAGCTGTTTTCTATTATGGAAAAGCAAAACCGGGAATCCCACTGCGTTCAAGGCAGTGGGATTTTTCTTGTCGGTGCCGGTGATCGCCGACAGCCTTATTTGTCTCCCGTGCGCTGCTCTAGCGGCATGTTTTCTGCGTTGAATGAGAAGACCGGCACCAGGAGCCGCATCGGACTGATTCAGTTCTACTATAACTGGGAAGAAGACAAGAAATATCTATTGGTGGAAATCTACCTTGCAAAACAGAAATAAGTTCAGTATAATAGAAACGAAAATCAAAAACAGTCAGCCGAAAGGCCGCAGTAATGCGGCTTTTCTAAGACACATAAGTTAGCGCAAACTAACCATATAGCTACATGCGACAGTTAGGGAAAACTAACGTCAAAAGAAATGATCATAATGTGCGAAAGTGAGAGATACCAATGAAATACAAGATTGAGAAGAACACCGTACAGGAGACACTGATCATCCCCCTTTATTCCCGAAAGCTATGCTCGGAGTTGTATCCGAACCTATATCGGGACGAGATGGCGGTACACCTGATCGACCAGATCGACTATGACTTTTCACAGGTGGAGAAAAAATCTCACAGCTTGATGCAGCGTTTCGGTTCGCTGGAGGTTGCCATGCGGCAGAATGACCTTGCGTGGGAGGTACAAAATTATCTGGCAGATCATCCTGATGCGGCGGTGGTCAATTTGGGTTGTGGACTTGACAGTACGGGAAGAGCCTGTGACAATGGCAGCTGTAAAATTTACAATCTGGATTTTCCGGATGTTATCGCCGTACGCAGTCAATTATTGCCTGCTGGGGACCGTGAGGAAAATCTTCCCTGCAATTTGAATGATACGGAATGGTTTAGCAAAATAGACGCGTCCGGCGGGGCGATATTCTTTGCCTCCGGAGTATTCTATTATTTTCTGACGGAGCAAGTCAGGACGCTGGTACAGGCAATGGCTGACAGTTTTCCCGGTGGTGTGCTGGTATTTGACGCAGCGAACCGGACAGCGGTTAAGATGATAGCAAAGACATGGCTAAGGAGCGCTAAAATTCAGGATGTGGGCGCGTATTTCGCGGTTTCGGATGCGAAAAGTGAGATTTCCCCGTGGGACAGCAGATTACAGGTCACAAGCCGTGGCTATATGCTGGGCTATAATGATCTTCGAGACCCTTCCGTCAGCGGATTATTCCGCTTCCTCGCCAGAACCGGCGACAGAATCATGAAGATGCAGATCGTAAGGATCTGTTTTGGTCAGAGGTGAACTGGCGGGAATTAGAAAGTACCTCTTGACAAATACCCTGTGGGGGTATATCCTGTAGGAAAGACAAGATATACCCCTACGGGGTATTTTGCATAGCTGCAACAATTAGTCCTTCTGCATATATTGAACGCTGTTATGTGATCGGAGGACAATAAAGAATATGTGGGCATTTAGAAAAAATAGCAGGAAACGGCTTCAGAATGGGAGAAAGTATGGCAGAACAAATAGAAGAGAAATTAGAAGAGAAGGGTATGGAATGTTGTCATTGTCACCAGAAGGCAACGCCCCGCTCCGAAAAAGAAAGAAAACAATTACAGAACCGTTTAAGCCGTATGAGCGGACAGTTAAACGGTATCAGCCGGATGCTGGAAGAGAACCGTTACTGCGGTGATATTCTCACACAGGTAGCTGCCGTGGAGAGTGCTTTACAGGCCTTTGGCTATGCAATCCTGAAGGAACATATGGAGACCTGTGTGGTGGAAGAGATCCGGAAGGGGAATACTGCTATAGTAGATGAGGCAGTGGAACTTGTGAAGAAATTGAAATAAGCGGAGGAATGGTCGCAGATAAACCTGTAAATTTGTGCTGCTGCGGTGCATTGAAAGCACCGGAGACTTTGCAGGTCATGGAAAGGCAAGGGTATTATGAAGGAAAGATATCATGTTACAGGAATGTCCTGTTCCGCATGTTCTTCCCATGTGGAAAAGGCAGTAAACAAGCTGGAAAATGTGGAAAAAGCATCCGTAAATCTGCTGACGGAGACTATGGATGTGACCTATGACGAGACGAAGATCACTTCGGCGGAAATTATCGATGCTGTGGTGAAAGCAGGCTACGGTGCTTCGGTAATGACCGAAGGCAGTGTGGCAGGTGCAGGCGGACAGAGCACTTCCGGGAATGCGGGAAGTACAGGAAAGTCCACAGCCGATGGCAAACAGGAGCTGCAGCAGAAGCTGGATGCAGACGCAAGAGCCATGAAATGGCGTCTGGGAATCTCCATTGGATTCCTGATCCCGTTAATGTATGTGTCTATGCACCATATGCTGAAAGAATGGTTCGGAATTCCGGTTCCGGCATTTATCGTAAACACGATGCACGGCAATGCCAATGCCATGAATTTTGCATTGACGCAGTTTTTACTGTTATTGCCGATTCTGTATGTGAACCGGAAGTTTTTCTCTGTAGGATTCAAAACATTGGCGCACCGCAGTCCGAACATGGACAGCCTGATCGCTCTGGGATCCGGCGCGGCACTGGTGTACGGCATTTTCGCCATGTACCGGATCAGCTATGGCTTAGGCTACGGTGACATGGCAGTGGTAGAGCATTATGCCCACGATCTGTATTTTGAATCCTCCGGTACGATCCTGACTCTGATCACCGTTGGAAAATATCTGGAGAGCCGTTCCAAGGGAAAGACCAGTGAAGCCATCACCAAGCTGATGAATCTGGCTCCCAAGGTGGCAATTCTTGTGACCGGGGACGGACAGGAGAAGGAAGTGCCCACGGAGAGCCTGCAGAAAGGCGATATTTTTCTGGTAAAGCCCGGAAGTCTGGTACCGGTGGACGGTATCGTGTTAGAAGGCAACTCCAGTGTGGATGAAGCGGCCATCACTGGTGAAAGTGTTCCGGTGGAGAAACAGGCAGGTGACCATGTGGTCTCCGCTACCGTGAACAAGGCGGGCTTCTTAAAATGTCGTGCGGATCGTGTTGGCGATGACACAACACTGGCACAGATCATCCGTCTGGTGGAAGAGGCCAGTGCCAGCAAGGCTCCCATTGCACAGCTGGCAGATAAGGTGGCTGGTGTATTCGTGCCGACGGTCATGACCATTTCCCTGATCACCCTGATCGTGTGGCTGATAAGCGGTGCTACCGCGGAATTTGCCATTTCCACAGCCATTGCCGTATTGGTAATTTCCTGCCCCTGTGCGTTGGGACTGGCAACACCCGTGGCTATCATGGTGGGAACCGGCGTAGGTGCCAGCAATGGTATCCTGATCAAGACAGGTGAGGCCCTGCAGCAGGCCAAAGAGATTGACACTGTGGTACTGGACAAGACCGGAACCATCACCAGCGGTAAGTTAAAGGTAGAAGAAGCAGGCGGTTATCAGAGCGACTTCCCGATGGACGCCATGATGCAGATCGCAGCAGCTCTTGAGAAAAAAAGTGAGCATCCGCTGGCGGAAGCTGTAGTGGAATGGGCAGAGCAGTTCGGTCTGGCAATTCCCGAGATCGTGGATTTCAAGGCAACCTTCGGCCGTGGTGTGGAAGGTACACTGGCAGCAGAATTCCGTGCGGTAGAATCAGTAAAAAATGACGGCCCTACGGCGGTATTTTATGCCGGAAAACAGAACGGCACCACAGATGGCTCCGGCAAGACAACGGAACAGAACCAGATGGCGAGAAATACAGTATCGGGTGCCAGTAGCGTGATAATTCCTGCCGGTACAAAATTCTATGTAGGTAACCTTGCCTTTCTGCAGGAGAATCATATCACTCTGCCGGAGGAAGCCACAGAAGGTCTGAACCGGATGGCGGACGAAGGCATGACACCGCTCCTTGTGGCACAGGAAGGAAGATTCTTAGGAGTCATCGGCGTGGCGGATACCGTTAAGGCCACTTCTTATGAAGCTATTCGTGTCTGGGAGAAAATGGGTGTCAAAGTCATCATGCTGACCGGAGACAACCACCGTACTGCAGAAGCTGTACGACAGAAGCTGGGTATCTCTGAGGTCGTGGCAGAAGTACTGCCGCAGGATAAGGAGAAAAAGGTCAGCGAGCTGAAACGTCAGGGCCATAAGGTAGCCATGATCGGTGACGGCATCAACGATGCCCCCGCACTGGCAGCCGCAGATGTAGGCATGGCTATTGGTGCAGGCACGGATGTAGCCATGGAGAGCGCAGATATTATTCTGATGAAAAATGATCTGCGGGATGCCGTGACGGCCATGAAACTGAGCCGTTCCGTGATCCGCAACATCAAGGAGAATCTGTTCTGGGCTTTCTTCTACAACTGCATCGGCATCCCTCTGGCAGCCGGTGTGCTGTACCCGTCTTTTGGAATCCGTCTGAATCCCATGTTCGGCGCGGCAGCCATGAGTTTAAGCAGTATCTTTGTCGTGGGAAATGCCCTGCGGCTGAGAGGCTTTAAGAGCGGATTTACTCCGCTGAAAACAGGAATGCCGGAAGCAGCCCGGACGGAACAGGAGACAACGCAGGCAGCTGTGGAGGGAGAACAGTGCATACTGGAAGCCCCCGCAGAGCAAAATAGCAAAGAAGAGAAAGAGAGGACAAACACAATGACAAAAGTAATCAGTATCGAAGGAATGATGTGCAGCCACTGCACCGGGACCGTACAGAAGGCACTGGAGGCCGTAGAGGGCGTAAAGGCCGTAACCATGAGCCTGGAGCAGAAGAATGCTACTGTGGAACTGGCTTCTGATGTGGCAGACGAAGTACTGACCAAGGCTGTAGTTGACGCAGGATATGAAGTAAAGGGCGTTACCGAAAAATAAAGTGTTACTGTAGGTTACAATAACGGAAAAAGAGAAATGGCGCTGCCAAGATGCCGTGTTTTTGCAAACACGACACCGGACGGCGCTATTTTGGGTCTATAGAGAAAAAAGTGATCCGCAGGTACTTTTCAATGCAATATTTCAGGAATATATGTGGCG
>OHQY01000343.1_pt1 | contig 12193 bp, 9 predicted proteins | sample 1578311 | NCBI WGS metagenome assembly OHQY01 (sample SAMEA3879545, study PRJEB24766) | human gut metagenome | biome: human-associated habitat; feature: feces | place: USA | collected 1985/1987 | reverse complement strand
GAGATTCTTCATGAATCCGGTAACATCGGTGATAAAACAATCCTGTTCTTTATCAAACAACACATAGCCTCGGCCCGTATTTACCCAAAACCGTCCATCAGGCATTTCCACAATATCAGTGATATAATTATCCGGTAAAGATCCCGGATCATTCTCGGCATGCTGGTAAATCTTAAAAGTATATCCATCATAGCGGTTCAGTCCGGTAGTCGTACCAAACCACATGAATCCATCACGATCTTTACAAATAGTGTTTACAGAGTTATTAGACAGCCCATCCGATACTTCCAGATGCTTAAACTGATAGGATTGCGCAACCACCATCCACGAAGAGAGAAGTAAAACAAACAATAAAAGGTTCTTTCTTATCATGTTTTTCAGATTTGTACAAAGAAAATAAAATATTACCAAACAGCCAAGAAAAAGAGCCTGCGAAAGCCTTTACTCATCGGTAATTTAGAAAAAAGTGAAGGGGCTACAAAAAAACAAACGGTCTGAACAGAGATTCCCGCCCAGACCGTCCTTATGTTTTATTAATACTCAATAGAAACAACAGAGCAACTCTAATCCGGACTATTCTGTCGCGAGTCCCTCTATCAGACCGTTATACTCCAAATTGTCATAAATGTCCAACGTATTGCGATTCAAAATACCGTCCCCACGATCCCAATAGAATGGAACCAGTCCATGAGCACGCGCCTGGCGTACTACACATCTGTCGAACGCCGCACGCGACAAGTCATGTCCTCTTTGGGCTTCTTCATCCGACAGTTGACGACGGATAGCTGCAAACTCACCGATGAGTACCGGAATATTCTGTTCTACAAACCGGGTCTTCAGTTTCTGAAATTGAGCTTTCATATATTCCTCTCCGCCAATATTGTCCCAACGACCTTCGTAATTGCCAACAGCATACCCGCGATTCTCTTCTCCCCAGAAATAGAAAGCCTTTCCCCAACTCTCATCTTTCTCCATGCCGCAGAACTGCCACGAACTGTAATAATGTACTTCAACAATCATACGTCCGCCCGTCGGATCTTCGGGCAATCGGTCCATCCATCGAATAGTCTTGTCAATATCCGTAGCAGGTCCCTGTACTATGAGATTACGATACACATTTTTCCCTCCTGTAGCACGAACGGCATCTACAAATGTCTGTTCATACTGTAGCAGTACTGTCATATCATCGACATCCTCAACATTCGGTTCGTTGCAGCCAGCAAAAATCAGACGCTCGTCATAGTTTCTGAAGAAAGTAGCAATCTGTTGCCACAAAGCTCGTTGTTTTTGGTCTACAGCTTTATTATATCCGTTTGGAATATCATTCTCCAACCAACCTCCGTCCCAATGAATATTAAGAATAGCATACAGTTCGTTATCCACACAATAGTCTACCACTTCCTTCACACGGTTGAGCCATGACGCCTGTATTTCATAGCTACCATCACTTACCAAATAATCATTCCAGGCACAAGGAATACGTACCGCACTGAATCCAAGCTCCTTTATCTTGGTAATCATGGCTTTGGTAGTAGCCGGATTTCCCCAGGCGGTTTCTCCACCGACAGCTTCCAGCGAATTACCCAGATTCCATCCAATCGCAATTTCCTTCATCAATTCCATCGCATTCTTCTCCATGCCTGTCATATCTGCTTCTGGTATCGAAGAAACCTGTTGAATCACGGTAACCGATTCTATAATGTCATTCAGCATGAATGTGATAACGGCTGTACGAGCTTCATTACCAACGTTAGGATCGGCGGTAAATGTCTCCACCTTTTCAGTCAGAGCACGTGAAGAATTATGATGAAGCCATCCGGCATCAACCGTTATCTCATAATCTCCGGATGCCTGTATCTTAATAGAAAAGTTTTCCCCTTCACCGGCAACAGTCACTTCGTGTGTTTCCGCTACTAAAAGGTCACTGGCGAGCTGATTCACCTGTACCACCTCATTCATTTCACTTCCTGTCACCTTAATCGTAGTCGAACGGGATTCCGTATCAGGATTGGCAGTTACACTAACTAGATATTTGCCAGTCTTTTTCGAGTCCGATTCCTGCCGGGTGATGCTGCACCACTCCGGCGAATCCGACACTACTTCATAAGACACGTTTGATTGTATATAAAGTAAAGTCTCGCTTTGGCTCTTACCGAAAGCCAATTCTTGCTTTGAGATTGTGATAAAAGGAGTTCCCGCTACTTCATCTTCCGTACAGGAAATAAGCAAAATACCTGCCAGACAGAAAACATAATACGTCCAAAGACAACAAATCTTATTCATACTCATTCAATTACAAGATTTTTAAAGTATCTATAGTAACGTTCACTTTATCCGGTTCTGCAATGTCACTGAACATATCAATGATATCAATCACGAATACGATTACACCGTTATAGGCCGCTTCCGGTTTAATGTTGATAGTATAAGTACCGTTGCCTTTCACCTTTACATCACTCGTGCCTGAATAACTAGGCCACCAACCACTTGCCGTACACATCAGACCTGCATTATATTCCTTGGTGGCCGCATCGCCACTCAATCCGCTAATAGTAAAAGTCAGCTCCATTGAATAGTCGAACACAATGCTTGCCGGATCAACCGGAGATGCAGATGCAGTCTGACCATATTGATTGTACAGTTCGATACAAAAATTATTCTTATCGTTCTCCAGATGTCCCCACACCAATTTATGGTTGTCAACAGTAATAGTGGTTGCCTCCGGTTCGGAGCTTCCTCCGGCATTGGGCACAAAGTGATAAGCCTGATATTCATCTTTTTCAGAGCTGCGCGCACCAAGCCACATACCTATCACCGATCCTCCTGCACTCTCGATGCGGAGGATGCGAAGCTGGTTGTTAGCATCTGCTCCAAACATAATATCACCGCCACCGATGTGACAGGCAGGCAAAGCTGAACTGAAGGTGTAAATGCCTTTTTTATCCAAACTATAGGTTCCGTCCGAAGAAGTACCATCAGGCAGAACAAGAGAATAGGTCATTGTACTTGAATTCAAAGTCAACGCAAGTTTTTCCAATCCGCTGACCGGAGTTGCCCACTCGGGATAGTTACCGGCTGTAAAGTTATTCATTAAGCTACCATCCAGGTTTGCCCAGTCGAACGGAACATCAGGCGACATCGTCCATTTGATTTCGGTAGTCACGACTTCCGATACCATGTCTTCCCATCCGTCAGGCAATGCCGGTTCCGGATCTGGCCTATCTTCAGGCACATAATTGTCGGCATATTCTTTCGAAACAAAGTTCCATACCAGCCACCAAGGTCCTTCGCTATTGTCACGCATCACCCCGATACGCATGTGATTCTCATCCAGTTCGAGCAACTTCAGATTCCGATTCCAATTCGTACTTCTGTCCGACCATGAGGGCGTATGCAACAGTTCACAGTCGGTAAACGTGATGGTATGATCGTCTACATTGAGCATAAATGTACCTACGGCTGTGCTCTGTGAAGAAGAATTATAAACTGTCACGTTCGCTCCGCCGGTCAGACCGAAAGTCATCGTACTCTCCCAAATGGCATCATCTCCCGAATGACCAACGCCCGGATCCCAGTTGGCACTCCAGTTGTTCCACTCTACGGTCGTGCTTGGATCAGCATAAGTCACTTCACCCGCAGCAAAGCCATACGAACCGTTATCGAAAATCCAAACCTTCTCATTGTTGACTCCTCCCGACAAATAAGTCCATAAGGCATCATTCACAAATTCGGCACAGAAGCTGTCGATGGTAAACTTAGCGGCGGGACCATACACTATTCCGGCTCGTGTCTGTACACCGAACTTCACGCTATACTCTCCCTCAAACGGCATCTGCAACTTAACTTCCGCATTCTGACTCCGTCCTTGCGGATGTTCCCAACATACCTGATAATTTGAAGGCATCAGACTTTTCAGATAAACAATATTCGGATTCACCGCATCATGTGTGATCGAAAAAGCAATTCCTTCGGCCAGGTCATCCGAAACGATATCCTGACTTCCCAATTCATAAGTTTCGGGAGTACATGCCGACAACAATGTGACGAGCGTTGCCAGCAATGCTATATATAATTTAGATACAATCTTATTCATAACTTCCATTTTTTAATACCAACCTACATTCTGTTTCAAAACGCCATTCGAAAGTATAATCTGATTATTCGGAATTTGAGAAAAACCTCGCTTGCCGATAATATTCGAAGCTGTAATACTTACATCTTCGGGATTTCCCCCGCTGACAACCGACGTAGTGCCTGCAATCTGCGAAGCGGCATAATCCACACCCTGACGCAGCAGATCCCAGTAACGCTGTCCTTCAAAAGCAAACTCCAGCATACGCTCTTTTATTATATTTTCTTTTGTGACCGCAACTTCCCGATAATCATTTGAAACCGACAAGTTTCCCTCACCATCATTCACTGTATAAGCACGCTGGCGTACCTGATTGAAATATGCCTGTGCATTCGGACTTCCTGTGGCGATGGTACAGCGTGAGGAACATGACGGGACACGCCGTTATATTCTGGAGGATGAGGCGACCGTACGTATTTGTGGGGAAAAGATAGATAAGCAGATACCTCGTGGGGATTTTGCGGCTGTGGCAGAGTTGGTTTTTGCTGCTGTCAAAGAGAGCCGAGAGAATGATGTGATGTCTCCCGACGGTGTGGAAGAATTTTTAGATGAAGTCGCCATTTATGACTTGGAAGCAAAGACGGATGACCGTACTGATTTCTATGTTGCTTTTTACAGTATAGAGGCCCCGTTGGTAGGTTTTTGCGTTCGTTCCCGTTTGGGAACTATGTTTCCGTTGTTGGATGGAGGGCGTGCCGCCAATTTGAAGTTCGAGCAGACTGGTGTTAAATTCGCTACTCCTACCGTAAACAAAATTAATGCTTTTGGTGAAGAAGATGATGTGGCAGGACGTATGTTGATGATAGAACGCTTGGGAGGAATCTTAAAATATAATGATGTGGCCGATAAGGTATTCCGTAGTAATCTTTGCATGATAGATCTTCATTTTCCCCGTATGTTGGGCGAGATGTTGCGTGTCATGCATTTGGATGGCATATCCAAAGTTAGTGACCTGACAGAAGCAATCAAACAAATCAATCCGTTGAAAATAAAGGATGAATTGATCCATAAGCATAGTTATTATGAATATAAGATGAAGCAGTTTCTTATGGCTTTGGCTTTAGGAATGCGTCCTGCCAAGATATTTAATGGGATAGATTCTGCCATATCCGGTTTTCTGTTTGTAAATGGTAATGGAGAGGTACTTTGTTATCAGAAGGCTGACCGTCAGGTATTTGCCGATTTCCTGTTTGTTAATTCCCGGTTTGAGAAAAGTTCTACTGAAAAAGATAAATACGGATATCTGGAACGTGAGAACGGAGTCTATTATTTTAAGCTGAACTTGAAAATCGGTCTGTTGAAGAGATAGGACAATGAAGGAATTTGTATTTTCCTAGAGTTAAAATGTTTTTTACCACAGATTACACAGATTGAAATACGATTTATTGCTTATTTCAATCTGTATCTGTGTTAATCTGAGTAATCTGTGGTGGGAAACTATAGCTTGAATTTCAGAATTTTTCCATTCATTCCATCTAGTAATACGGGAGTTGTTTTGTCCAGCATAAGAGTCAGCTTCTCTGTGTTTCCGGTCAGCAATTCGGTTGCCTCATATTCTCCATAACGATGGATGCCTAAATAATCAAACGCATGTTGCGGAATATTGACGGCTGAACGTGCCGGTATGGAGTCAAAGTTAACCATAATTAATATCAGTTCATCATCCTGTTTTCGTAAAAAGGCGTATTGTTTATGTTCGTTAAATACCCATCCGGCCAGATTGGCATAGGTTAAGTCAAAGAACACACCTTCCCGTATGGCTTTTTCACTGTTGCATATATTCAGCAGACGGGTATAGAATTGTTTCAATTGCTTTTCATCCTCATTCAGGAATTTATTGTCAAACTTGCCTCCATTGCGCCAGCGGCGTATGCTGTCCACACTCCAGTAATCAAAGATGGTAGTTCTTCCGTCACGCCCGCTGAAACCTTCCGTATCCATGCCATGTTCTCCCAATTCCTGCCCGAAGTAAATCATGACCGGATTGGTATTCATGCAAGCCGATACAATCATTGCGGGGATGGCTTTTGAGCCGTTTCCGGCAAAATAATCGGAAGCTATGCGCTGCTCGTCATGATTCTCCAGGAAATTGAGCATTCGTTTTTCAATACCTCCCAAGCTTTGCCAGCGTTGTGGAATAGCAGTTGCCGATTCCCATCCGCAGGTAATGGCACGTAGCGTATCATACAGACCTACTTTGTCATATAAATAGTCGAATTTGCCATTGAACAGATAATTCCTGTATTCTCCCGGATTATAGACCTCGGCGATAAAGATCAGTTTCGGATGTTCAGCTTTGATTTGCGGAATCACCCATCCCCAGAATTCTACAGGAACCATTTCTGCCATATCACAGCGGAATCCGTCAATGCCTTTGGCAGACCAGAACAGTAGGATGTCACGCATCTTCACCCATGTGTCCGGAATCGGTTCGAAGTGGCGGCTATGACCGTTCAAGTAGTCTATACCATAATTCAGTTTTACAGTTTCATACCAGTCATTGGAGTTGGGCCATGCGTCAAAACGGTCATTACCGGTTGCTTTTGCCGGAAACTCTATGTAAGGTTCCGCTGCGCCACGGTGCAGGTCAATATTGCCTTCCAGCTTTGTATCGGGAATATAATAGAAATTATTGTTGGGGCTGAAAGCTTTTGTCACATCATCTTTCTCACCCAAATCGGTTACTCCTTCAGGCTTGGCGTCTGAACCATATTGGCGGGCTACATGGTTGGGGACAAAATCAATGATGACCTTCAATCCGGCTTTGTGGCTTCGTGTTACCAGATTCTCGAACTCTTTCATACGGTCCGGGATACTGGTTGCCAAATCAGGGTCTACATCATAATAATCTTTGATGGCATACGGTGATCCGGCCTTTCCTTTTACTACTGCGGGATGATCGGGTTTGATGCCATAGCGGGTATAATTGGTTTGGGTAGCATGTTCAATGATACCTGTATACCAAATATGTGTGGCACCCAGTGTTCTGATCTCGTTTAAAGCCTTTGTCGTGAAATCGGCCATTTTTCCGCAACCGTTTTCCTCCAAAGAACCATTAGGCTTACAACGCAGGCTGTTGTTCCCGAATAAACGGGTGAATACCTGATAGATAATAATTTTTTCTTGTGTATCCATTTTATTCTTTTTTTGTTTATCTCCAAATTGTTCCATTCTCCAGGAGTAGTCTGTCCAGGAGTTCCGTTGCCGTATTGTATCCTTTTTCGAATATCTCTTCGGCTCTTTCCAGTTCTCTGTTGCTGTATTCTTCCAGTCCGTATGATTCGATCAGCAAATCTGCAATCCCTTTTTGAGGCAGTGTATTGGCTTGGAAAATAAAATGATAGGCTCTGAGTGCGATGCTTACCACATTCTTGCTATATTCATCTGCTACCAGCGGATCTACATTGAGTGCTATCACTTTCTCGCATTCTTTGCGAATGGGGCTGACCGGCAGGTTCATCAAGATTCCTCCATCTACATAATATGTATTGTTGATGCGTATGGGGGCAAACAAGATAGGCATACAGCAGGAAGCAGCCAGTCTTTCGGCTATTTTCCCTTTTTTAAAAGAAACGATGCGTCCGTGATCCAAATCGGTGGCGGTAATAATAGTGGGAATTTTTAGTTCTTCTATCGTTTTTGACTCCAAGTTGCTGTTTAAGAAATCGATAAAACTATCCAGTTTCAGCAGACCTTGTTTGTTGATAGAAAAAGTGGTCAGTTCTTTGAATGAATGGTGCTCAAAAAGTTCAACAATATGATAAGGCTCTTTGCCGTCGGCATAGAAGACAGCGGCAAGAGCACCTGCACTTACTCCGGAAAGTATTTCCGGCCTGATGCCATGTTCATGCAAAGCCTGCATAATCCCCAAATGGGCAAATCCTTTTATAAATCCTCCGCTCAGGGCATAACCAATGTTATATTTAAATTCATTCATAGTCTGATCTCGTTTAGATACCGACAAACTTACGAATATTTTTGTGAAATGCCATAAAAAAAATACGGATTACTCAGCATATTCCGGTAATCCGTATGAAATTTATGATAACTGAATTTTGTTTATCAAGCAATACCGTGTGCGTTGACCGATCCATCAATTTTCTTGATCAGTCCTTGCAGTACAGCACCCGGTCCGCATTCGGTAAAGTCATCGGCACCATCGGCAACCATATTCTTCACTGTCTGGGTCCAGCGTACGGAAGCGGTGAGCTGAGCTACCAGGTTTGCCTTGATTTCAGCGGGATCTGTGTGAGGCAAAGCGTCCACGTTCTGATATACCGGGCATTTCGGAGTATGAATTTCAGTAGCGTTGATAGCAGCTTCCAGTTCCACTTTGGCGGGGTTCATCAGCGGAGAGTGGAAGGCGCCTCCCACTTTCAGCGGCAGGGCGCGTTTAGCACCGGCAGCTTTCATTTGCTCGCAAGCCTTGTTGATTCCTTCGATAGAACCTGAGATGACAATTTGTCCCGGGCAGTTATAATTGGCAGCCACTACCACTTCTCCTTCTTTAGAAATCGCTTCACAGATTTCCTCTACTTTTTCGTCAGGCAATGCTATGATGGCAGCCATCGTAGAGGGTTGTGCCTCACAAGCTTTCTGCATAGCCATAGCACGTGCATAAACCAGTTTCAGACCATCTTCGAAAGACAATGCTCCGGCTGCAACCAATGCGGAAAATTCGCCCAGCGAGTGTCCGGCAGTCATTTCAGGTTTGAAATCATCACCCATGCAAAGAGCGGAAATTACCGAGTGCAGAAAAACGGCAGGCTGAGTTACTTTAGTCTGGCGCAAGTCTTCGTCAGTACCTTCAAACATGATGTCTGTGATACGGTATCCTAAAATGTCGTTTGCTTTTTCAAAAAGTTCTTTGGCTAAAGCCGAGTTTTCGTACAGGTCTTTACCCATACCTACAAACTGTGCTCCCTGTCCGGGGAATACAAATGCTTTCATATTTTTCCTATTTTGGTTTAAAAACGTTGCAAAGTTAATTATTTCTTTCGGAACTACGGAATAATAATGAGGCAATTTGCTAATATGCTGCATTATGTACAGCATGGTAATTAGCATATTGACAAATTATTTCATTGTTTTCATCGGAACAGGTGCGTAAAAGTGATTCAGCGGACCGTGTCCTTCGCCTATATGCACGTCTTTCCCGGCGTGGATGCCTTTGGTGACATATGCTTTTGCATGTTCTACGGCCTGCGGCATATCATATCCCAGTGCCAGAAAAGTAGCAATGGCGGAAGAAAGAGTACATCCTGTTCCGTGTGTGTTTTTGCTTTCTATCTTATCTGAGATAAAGAGATGAGGCTTGTCTTCTCCAGCTGTTTGTAATACATCGCACATCTTGTCGCCCTCCAAATGTCCTCCTTTCAGTAAAACGGATCCGCAACCGAATTTTAATAATTCCGATGCGGCAGCTTTCATTGTGTCCACATTGCTTATGCAGTGTTCCGTCAATACTTCCGCCTCACTCAGATTGGGCGTAATCAGACTGGCCAGAGGCATCAGTTCCCGGGTCAGTGCACTGATGGCGTCCTCTTCTATCAGCCGGTGTCCGCTAGTCGATACCATGACCGGATCGAACACAACGAAACGGGGCCGGTATGTACGAAGGCAGGAGGCTATGGCCTCGACTATTTCCACATCATTAATCATACCTATTTTAACAGCATCCGGACGGATATCTTCCATTACGGCTTCTATCTGCCCACGTACATATACCGGTGGTACGGGATGTATGGCACGTACTCCCAAAGTGTTCTGTACGGTGATTGCAGTAATGGCTGTCGCAGCATAACCACCCAAGGCGGAGATGGTCTTCAGGTCAGCCTGTATGCCGGCTCCTCCGCTGCAATCGGATCCTGCTATACTTAATACACAAGGATATTTCTTCATATAAATCTCATTTTGACAAAGTATTTGCAAAGATAACGAATAATCTTGTTTTAAATGTTTGCACAAGTGAAGGGAATCAATTATTTTTGCTAAACATAAAATAAAGTAAAAATAAGGGGAATGAAAAGAATCCTAGTAACGGGAGGCGCAGGATTTATAGGGTCACATCTATGCACTCGTCTGATAGAGGAAGGTAATATTGTTATATGTTTAGACAACTTTTTCACGGGGAGTAAAGAGAATATAAGTTACCTGATCGGGCATCCGCGCTTTGAACTGATAGAACACGATATAATTAATCCGTTTTGGACGGATGTGAACGAGATATACAATCTGGCATGTCCCGCTTCTCCTATACATTATCAGCATGATGCTATCAAAACGGCGAAGACGGCTGTCTTCGGCACGTTTAATATGTTGGGACTGGCGAAGCGTAACAAAGCAAAAATACTTCAGGCTTCTACCAGTGAGGTGTATGGTGATCCGTTGTCGCATCCCCAAAGGGAGGGAGATTGGGGAAATGTGAATCCCATAGGCTACCGGTCTTGTTATGATGAAGGAAAACGTTGTGCCGAGACTTTGTGCATGGATTATTACCGTCAACATGGCGTCTTGGTAAAAATAATCCGCATATTCAATACGTATGGTCCTAATATGCTGACCGATGACGGACGTGTAATTTCCAATTTTGTGGTACAGGCATTGCTAGATAAAGATATAACCATTTATGGAGACGGAAAGCAGACACGTAGTTTTCAGTACATAGATGATCTGGTGGAAGGGATGATACGTATGATGGCTACGGAAGATCACTTCACAGGACCAGTGAATATCGGTAACCCTTGCGAATTTTCCATATTCGAACTGGCTCAGAAGATATTGGAACTGACCTGTTCTCATTCTAACATTATTTTCGAACCTTTACCTCATGATGACCCTCGTCAGCGCAGGCCGGATATTACTCTGGCAAGAGAAAAGCTGGATTGGGAGCCTCACATTCATCTGGAAGAGGGGCTGATGAAAGTGATTGATTATTTTAAAAGTGTTCTGGCTAAATAATATATACCTATGACACCGGATGTAAATGTTGTAATAAGTCATTCTGAGTACACTGTTTTGGTTGTGGATGATGTGGTTTCTAATGTCTTGTTGTTAAAAGTGTTGTTAACAAACGAGAAGTTTAAGGTGATAACTGCCGGTAATGGAAAGGAGGCATTATCCCAGGCGGTCAATGCCCGTCCCGATTTGATTTTGTTGGATGTCATGATGCCCGAGATGAATGGTTTTGAAGTTGCCGAACGATTGAAAGCCGATCCGGAAACACAACATATTCCTATTATATTTCTGACAGCTTTGAATACCACTGCCGATATAGTGAAGGGTTTCAAGGTAGGTGCGAATGATTTTATATCCAAACCTTTTAATAAGGAAGAGCTTGTGATCCGTGTTACCCATCAGATATCCCTGATTGCCGCCAAACGGATCATCATGAAGCAAACGGAAGAATTGCGTAAGATTATTATGGGGCGCGACAAGTTATATTCTGTTATCGCACATGACCTGCGTTCACCCATGGGATCCATTAAAATGGTGCTCAATATGTTGATACTCAGTCTTCCGTCCGAACAGATCGGTAAGGAAATGTTTGATATGCTGAGCATGGCCAATCAAAGTACGGAGGATGTTTTCTCTTTGCTGGATAATTTATTGAAATGGACTAAAAGCCAGATAGGCAAGCTGAATGTAGTTTATCAGGACTTTGATATTGTGGGGAATATTGCTTCGGTTATCGAAATTTTCAATCTGGTAGCCGGTATGAAGAATATAAAGGTGAACTTCCCGGTGCATGGAAAGATTGAGGTACATGCCGATATGGATATGATGAAAACCATCTTGCGTAATCTTCTCAGCAATGCAATTAAGTTCAGTTATAATGATTCCGAAATTCTGGTTAATGCCGAAATAGAGGGTGATAAAGTCATAGTCAGTGTAAAAGACACCGGAAAAGGCATGAGTGAGGAAGACCAAAAGAAATTGTTGAACACGGAAACTCATTTCAGCAAATACGGAACGAATAATGAGGAAGGTTCCGGATTAGGCTTGTTATTATGTCAGGATTTTGCTGTTAAGAATGGTGGGCATTTATGGTTTGAGTCTGAA
>OHQY01000328.1_pt1 | contig 12520 bp, 10 predicted proteins | sample 1578311 | NCBI WGS metagenome assembly OHQY01 (sample SAMEA3879545, study PRJEB24766) | human gut metagenome | biome: human-associated habitat; feature: feces | place: USA | collected 1985/1987 | reverse complement strand
GATAAAAGAAAGAGACGTTTTTTGCTTCTTCATATCTTATTCTTTCTCCTGTCGCATGGCATTGGGAGATACCCCGCAATACTTTTTAAAGCAGTAGCTGAAATAATGCTGATCGCTGTAACCGCAGCGCTCCGCAATCTCCCGCATCTTCATGGAACTGCCCAGTACCAGTTCCCTTGCCGTTTCGATCCTCTTTTTCGTCAACAGATCCACGAAGCTTGACCCGGTCTCTTTTTTGATCAGGGCACTCAGGTAATTGGGGCTCACATGAATGCTGTTGCTGACGCCCACCAGAGACAGGGACGGATCCCCATACTCCTTGTCGATGATCTGCATGGCCTTTTCACACAGGATCTGGCTGCTCTTTTTCTTGCCCGCATTGACCAGTTCCCATACTTCCAGGCAAAGTGCCGTGAAACGATCCCTGGATTCCCGTATCGGACCTTCCAGCATGGCAAAACGCTGGAGCAGGGCGGAATCTTCTGTCACCGTATAGGCAATGCGGATCAGCGCCGAGGACATCCGGAAGATCAGAAATTTGCATTTCAGGGCAGCATCCTGCTGCACCTCCAGTTTGCCGAATACATCCTTCAGATAGTTTTCCAGTTCCTCTCGGGAACCACCACGGATCAGATTCTCCATCTGAGTAACACATTCCGCCGCCAGCTCCATGTCCATGGTGTTATCCCGCTCTTCATCGGCAATATAATGGATGCCGCTCTCTCCCGGAGTGCAATATCCCAATGCACTCATAGCTCCTCTGTAGGCCTCGTGGCATTCTCCCAGATGTTCTCTGATACGGCTGACACCGATATGACAATGCATTTTCAGAATGCGTTCCGTACTCTGTACCATCTCTCCCACGGCAATATGCAGATACCGGTCGAAGGTCGACGTGGTGGCCGCCAGCACTGCAATGATCCTGCCGTCCATGGCAAAAGAATAATGCTTCATATATTTTTGCAGTATCATATCCACGGAATGTACCAGTTCCGGTCTCGTACGGTTCTTCCCGTTGGTATCCTCCACCGTGATGGCCAGCACCGCATACTGAAAGGCATTATTACGATCCTTCAAAAAGCCGTTGCCAACCGCCTGTTCCTGTAAAAGTTCCTCCCGGTCCTGCCCCTCAAAGCTAGCATAATCATCTAGCAAAAGGGGCAGAAAAAACTGTTGCAGATCCGGATTATCATGTTTTCTGGCATCAAATTCCGCAAAGATTCCGTCGATCTTAAGCTTGATCTTCTTCAGTTCTTCCGTCAGATCCACCATAGTGATAGGTTTCAACATATAACTGATGATATTGTACTGGATGGCCTGCTGGGCATAAGAAAATTCATCGAAGCCGCTTAAGAAGGCGATCTGTGTGGTAGGACGTACCTCTCTGACCTGTCTTGCCAGCTCGATTCCGGAGACAAAAGGCATCCGGATATCCGTAAGCAGCAGATCCGGTTCCATCCTCTCCACCAGTTCCAAAGCTTCGATGCCGTTCTCCGCTTCTCCCACGACTTGAAATCCGATGCTCTCCCAGTCGATCTTCCTTATGATTGCTCTGCGTAATTCCTCTTCGTCATCTGCCACTACGATTGTATACATTGCTGTCCCTCTCTGGTATGTATTATTTTAAGGTAAGTATCTTCCCGGAAAACGCAATGGGAAGGGATATTTTTCTGGTACTGTTTTCGCCTGCAAACAGAATCTGGGCAATGCCGTCAGCCGATACGGACGCAATCCTGCCGGTTCCGTATTTCTGATGCTGTACTTTCCGTCCGGACTCACAGGCTGCGATGCAGGCCTCCACTTCCCGTGGCGGCAGCTTCTGCACCTTTTTGTCCGGTGTCTTTAGCAGCGAGCCTCTGATCCCGACAGCCGTACCGGTCTTTCTTACAGCGTTTAACGGCTTCGTTTTCTCAAACACTTCTCCTGAAAAAGCAGAGGTCAGATTCGGTCCAAAGGTAAATACATACAGCTGTTCCTTCGCTCTCGTCATTCCCACATAATAAAGCCTTCTCTCTTCCTCATAGGCATTGGCCTCCGGGGAATCCGGTACACAGCCCCTCCCCGGAATCTGGGAAGGGATCACTCCCGCCAGCATATCCGCCAGATACACTCTTGTGTATTCCAGTCCCTTGCTGGAATGGATCGTGGACAGGATAAAATTACTCTTCGGATCCCCGTAGCCCTCTCGCATCATCTCCTGCAGCTTCTGTAATCTTGCAGGGAAATCAAACAGGCTGTTCTCCTGATCTCCCAGGGCCTTTAATATCTCCGCCTTGCCACTGTCCAACCCGTGGGTATCCATGAATTCCTGATATCCCATATAATTCAGGATCCGGTAGATAGCTTTTCCTGCTGACTCATACCGCATATTGTCCAGATGGGTAGCCAGTGCCTTGCACTGTTTTCTGGTGTAAACGGATACCTCATCCATTTCCGCCACCGTATCCAACAGTGTCAGTCGTCTGGTATTGGCATCCACCGCCTCCATGGCCGCCTTTTTGCTGATACCGGCTCCCATTTTGTAATAGATCCGAAGAAATGCCTCCCCATCCCATGGATCCAGAGACAACTGAATAAAATCACAGATATCGTTGACCACCGGATGGGAAAAGAAGGTCATATCCGAATTTTTCACCCGGCAGGACAATCCTTTACGTTCCAACAGATCAATGATGGGAAGTGCACTTTCGTTATTCCGGTATAATACTGCCGTCTCCTGTTCACAGTCCTGGGCTACTTTCAGCAGATAATTGTACTGTCCCTGTCTGGATACTGCCTTGATCTCTGTAACGCAGCCACCACCTTCTCTGGCCGCGGTCATCTTCTTCGGATGTCTGTTTTTATTCTTCTGGATCAGAGTATCCGCCGCCCGGACGATCTCCTGCCTGCTACGGTAATTGGTCTCCATGAGAAGGATCCCTGCTCCCGGGTGTCTGTCCTCAAAGGAGACAAGTGCCTGCGGGTAAGCTGCCCGGAAGCCGTAGATACTCTGGTCTTCATCTCCCACCATAAACAGATTCCGGCTCTGCGCCGCCAGCAGGTCGATCATATCATGCTGTATTTTCGAAGTATCCTGCGCTTCATCCACACAGAAATACCGATACTGCTCCCTGAAATGTGCAAGTACCTCAGGATACTGTTCCAGAATTCTGAGGGCGTAGATCATCTGATCATCGTAATCGATCATCTGCATCTGCCTGAGTTTCGCATTATAAGTACGGAATATCTCCGGGAATTTCTCCACATCCGTGTCCATATCCCGGATTTTCTCCGGTGTCAGACGCATATTTTTCGCATAGGTGATATCCAGCTGGGTCTCTTTGATATCATTTTCCGTGGCGTATTTCCCCGTTACTTCCAGAAAAGACTGTTTGACGGCCGCCGAGGCTTCCTTATCTGCCACCTGAAAAGGCGTTTTCCCGGTACGGTAGGCAAAATATTGCAGTACCTTCTGGGAGATGCCGTTGATGGTGCGAAACTCCAGCCGCTCTGCATCCGCTTCTCCGAACATCCCCGCAAACCGCCTGCGCATATCATTCGTTGCCGCCACCGTATAGGTCACTGTCAGGATCGACTCCGGTGTTATTCCCAGGCAATAGATCATATAACCCAGTCTGCTGACCAGTACGGTGGTCTTACCGCTTCCTGGAACCGCAAGAAGCAGTACCGGACCTTCCGTAGCCTGTACCGCCTGCATCTGCTGTTCGTTTAACTGTATGTGATAGTTCCGTACAAATTCCGTAAAATTCAATTCATTGTCCCACTTTCCGCCTCCGGCATTTTTCTGCCTTCCTTTGTCGCTATCGGCTCACCGTCCAGTACTGCATCCAGAAGGATACCATTCTCATCGTAAGACAGTTTTAAGGAGAAAAAGGGGCGGTTCTCACGAAGCAGCCGGAAAAAGATCTTGTCCCCTTCCCAGAGATCCAGTTCCTCCACCTTATTGATCTCCACCCATTCCAGTGCTCCTTCGTCACACTCCCTCGGTTCCCCCGTAAATCCATCCGCCGTATACAGGCACATATACTCACAGACGTCCCGGTATAAAAAGGTGATGATTCCCCGGAACCGGTAGGCCGTCAGAGTATATCCTGTCTCTTCCTTTACTTCCCGGAGCACACAGTCCTCCGGGCTTTCGTCCGCCTCGAAATGACCACCCACGCCGATCCATTTGTCTTTGTTAATGTCATTTTCCTTCTTCACCCGGTGAAGCATCAGATATTTTCCGTCCTGCTCGATATAGCAGAGCGTGGTCAGATTTCTGAGCTGCTGTATACTCATTTTCTTTCTCCTCTATATCCCTATCCTCTGAAAAATCTGTCCAAAATTATTATTTCTTACAATGTTCCGCAATGGCTGCGATCGCTTTCTCCATCTGGAACGGTTCCGCCAGATGTGCATTCCTTCCGGCGGTCAGACATTTCTTCGCATCTTCTTCATACGTCAGCGCATTTTCCCTATTCCTCACATTACAAATCCATTTTTGCATTTGAATGTATATTTAATTTATTTTACCATGTTAACTGCCGGACGGCAACCTTATTGCTCCAGCATATTCTCAATAAAAATCCCATATCCTCTGGTACTGTCCTGCACGAGAACATGGGTGACGGCCCCTACGAATTTACCGTTCTGGATGATAGGTGCACCGCTCATTCCCTGGACGATTCCTCCGGTCAGGGCGATCAGGTCAGAATCTGTGACTTTCAGTTCGATTCCCCGGTTCACGTTGTCATGATCGAGATGAATGTCGGTGATCTCGATATCATAGTATCTGGTGGTGCCGTCTACGGTACACAAAATCTGCGCCGGTCCCTTTCGGATCTCCTGTTTTAATCCAATGGGCATCGCCTCTTCCGTTCCCATTGCCAGTGCTTTGTCATTGCACTTGCCGAAGATTCCCCGGACACTGTTGCCGGTAATATCCCCCAGAATCCTGTCATCAGAATAGACGATCATTCCCGTCATTTCCCCCGGATGACCGGCCGTTCCCTTCTGAATGGAGATGATCTCCGTCTGGTACAGGGTTCCGTCATTCATTTCCATCAGGTTGCTGGTGTCCACATCATTGATTCCATGCCCCAGTGCTCCGAAATTTCCCTGACTGTCAATGTAGGTCATGGTTCCCACACCCTGGGCATTGTCCCTGACCCAGACACCAATCTTATATTTCTTCGTCTGATCCTGTACCGGATCGATTTTAACATCAAAATATTCTTCGCCCCGCCGGATCGTCAAAATCGCTGCTTCTCCATTACCGTTTTCGATCCGGGTGATCAGATCATCCTTGTCCGCCACTTCCGTGCCGTTCAGTTTCACCACATAATCGCCGCTTTTCAAAATATGTTCCGCCGGAGCCACCTTCTCCCCGTTGACAGAACGGAACTCTCCGGTACCTATGACCATTACCCCTTCGGTCTTGACATAGATTCCGATGGGAACACCTACCGGGATCAGCTGCTGATCCTCGATCACCCGGATCCCCACCTGCTTAAAAGGCAGGATCCCGAACAGCTTTACCTGCATCTCAAGGCTGTCCGTCATTCCGGTCTTCATAGTCACCGGCTGACTCAGATCCAGTGTCACGGCACCTTGGGGAATATTACTGGTTCCCTGTTCACTGACACTTAAAATCTCACCTTTTGCGGGAATATCCAGTGCCAGTGATTCCTCCGATTCCGCCCGCATATAAATAACAGAAGGAATACTGCTGTCCACCAGATAATAGCTGTAGCCAAAGAGTCCCATACCGGCCAGGATAAGGGCAGCACAAAGGCAGGCCCGGTAAATCCGCAGTCTGCGCACCTTCTGTTTCCAGAGCTGCAAAATGATGACTGCATCTTCTCCTGCCTGCCTTTTTACTTTTTCCGTTTCCGTAATCCATAGCTTCATACACATTCCCCCACTGAACTTCTGTCATTGCTGTATAGGGTATAGTGTACGCCACATTCCTATTTTTAATCTGTGATCACCGGGATTTGCGGTTTACAGTTTTCTCCAGTTTAACCACAAATGACCACATTCCCACTGCTTTTATATTCCTCCGGGCAGTCGTCCGTCAGAATCGTTCCGCTCTGAAACGCCCCGAAGGTCACAGAGCTGACATTTCCGAACTTAGAATGATCTGCCAGAATAAAACATTCCCTGCATTGTCCCATGGCAGTCTTTTTCACCATGGCCTCATTCATATCCGGTGTGGTCAGGCCACTCTGCCTGCTGATCCCGTTGGTTCCAAAAAAGCCTTTGGTAAAATGATAGCTCTGTAAATTCATCAGTGCCTGATTGCCTACCACAGCCTCCGTGGAGCCTTTTAATTCACCACCGACGAGATATACACGGAATCCTGCCGCTGCCAGTGTCTTGGCATGCGCTACCGCATTGGTCACAAAGGTGGCACTTTTCTCTGTCAGATAAGAAAGCATACTTGCTGTGGTCGTACCTGCATCCAGATAGATAAAATCCTCCGGCTGGATCAGTGCTGCCGCTTTGGCAGCCACCAGCTGTTTGGCTTCCACATTGACTTCTGCCTTCTGTTCCACCGTGGGTTCATGTGTTATCACCGTCCGGTCACATGCCACAGCACCTCCAAAGACCTTTACCAGCTTCCCGGCATTATGCAATGCTGTGATGTCCCGGCGTACCGTGGATTCCGACGTATTTAACAGATCTTTTACCTCGGCCACCGTAATGCTGTTTTTTTCTTCCAATAATTTCAGAATGATCTCATAACGTTGTTCTGTCAGCATAAATTGTTATTTTCTCTTTCCTTTGTCACATCTGTCTCCAGTATGATCTTACGCACGGGAAGAATACTTCCGGGAGACATGGATAATTCATCAACACCCATAGCCAGAAAACGTCTGGTCAACGATGTATCTGCACCCAGTTCTCCGCAGATACCTGCCCAGATTCCGGCCTTATGCGCATTTTCCACGACCATCTGTATCATACGCAGCACTGCGGGATGATGCGGATCATAAAATGCATCCAGCTTCGGATTCTGCCTGTCGATGGCCAGTGTGTACTGGGTCAGATCGTTAGTACCGATACTGAAGAAATCCACTTCCTTCGCCAGCTCTGCACTCATCATGACAGCAGCCGGTGTCTCGATCATAATACCCTGCTTCGGTTCTCCGAAAGCCACACCCTGTTCTGTCAGTTCCTGCTTTACCCCCGCCACAATTTCTTTGATCCGGTGGACTTCTTCCACGCTGATGATCATGGGATACATAATGGAGATATTACCAAATGCGCTGGCGCGGAACAGTGCACGGAGCTGTGTCTTGAAGATCTCCGGTCTGGTCAGACAGATACGGATGGCACGGCATCCCATGGCCGGATTTTCCTCCGGCTCCATTTCGAAGTAATCGCACTTCTTGTCTGCACCGATGTCCAGTGTACGGATGATCACAGGCTTCCCCGCCATGGTCTCCGCCACAGTGCGGTAGATCTGAAACTGTTCTTCCTCGGTAGGGAAGGTTTCTCTCTCCAGATATAAAAACTCACTGCGGAACAGGCCGATGCCGCCGGCATCGTTCTGCAATACGGCCGCCAGATCCTTGCTGTTACCTATATTAGCATAGAGCATGATCTTCTTACCGTCAATAGTGATATTTTCACGTCCCTTTAAGGTCTGGAGCAGTTCTTTCTTCTCCTGCTCCTCCTGCTTTAGCTGCTGCATTTTCGACAGAGTATCTTCATCGGGATCCACATAGATGCAGCCGTTTCGTCCGTCCACGATACCAAGTTTTCCGTCTATGGCATCGATCAGAGGGATATCGGTGCCGATCAGTGCCGGAATGCTCATGGTGCGGGCCAGGATCGCCGTATGGGAATTCACAGATCCATGTACCGTTACAAAGGATAATACCAGATTCTTGTTCAACTGTACCGTCTCGGAGGGTGCCAGGTCGTCTGCCACAATGATCACGGGTTCTTCCGATGCCGCCATGCCTGCCGTTCTGCCACCCAGCACGCTTAATACGCGCTCGGAAATGTCTTTGACATCCGCAGATCTGGCTCTCATGTAGTCATCCTCCATGGAGGCAAACATCTGTGCAAAATTGTCTCCGGTGGAAGCCACCGCATACTCTGCATTCACCTGCTGCATATGAATGATGTTCTCAATGGATTCATTGTAATCATCATCCTCCAGCATCATCTGATGAATCTCGAAAATAGCTGCATTGGCTTCTCCCACTTCTTTCAAGGCTTTCTGGTACAGATTCTGCAGCTGCTCCATGGCGGTTTGTCTGGCCTGTCTGTAACGGGCGATCTCCCGGTCGGGATTCTCGATCTTCACACGCTTTACCTGCTGCTCATCCTTCTTATGAACACTGATCCTGCCAATGGCAATTCCGCCGAATACACTTTTTCCCTGGTAGACTTCCATGACTTTTCTCCTCTCCTGACGATAATATTATGATTACTTAGAGGTTTGCTTTCACAAATTCCGTAACAGCTGCATAAGCTGCTTCCTCATCCTCACCGTCGAAGGTCAGGGTGATCTCGTTGCCGGCCTTAACAGCCAGACCCATGATGCCGAAGATTCTCTTGCAGTCTCCGGTCTTGCCGTCCTTGGTCAGAGTGATGGCACTCTGGAATTCCTTTGCTGCCTTTACCAGTTCTCCTGCGGGGCGAGCATGGATACCTTCGGGATCTGTGATAACATATTTAAATTCTTTCATTTTCTTATCTCCTCTTCTGATTTTTTATATTACGATAACTATTCAGCACCCGCATTCGCAAAACCGCTCTTTCAGAGCTTCCCTTTTGCTCATGTGGTTACTTTTTTCTTCAATACACCCAACAGCAGTGCGGACACTACCGTACCTGCCACCAGTGCCACCAGATACATCACTGCGTTACCTACTACAGGGAATACGAAAATTCCGCCGTGAGGTGCCATCAGTGTGCAGTGGAATGCCATGGACAGGGCGCCTGCCAGTGCCGAACCGATGATGCAGGAAGGAAGCACATGCAGAGGATCGGATGCTGCAAAAGGAATCGCACCTTCGGTGATGAACGCCAGGCCCATGATGAAGTTGGTGGGACCTGCGTCTCTCTCTTCCTTGGTGAATTTATTCTTGAATAACAGGGTTGCCAGTGCAATGGCACAGGGAGGAGTCATACCTCCGATCATAACAGCTGCCATGATATCGTAGTTGCCTGCGGTAATTGCTGCGGTTCCGAATACATAAGCTGCCTTGTTGAAGGGGCCACCCATATCGATAGCCATCATGCCGCCCAGGATCAGTCCCAGTACGATCCGGCTGGAATCACCCATACCACTCAGGAAATTATTCAGTCCTGTATTGATGCCACCCATGATCGGTTCTACCACGAAATTCATTGCCAGTCCCATGATCAGGATACCCACTACCGGGTAGATCAGTACCGGTGCCAGCTTTTCAATGGCATCGGGAAGCTTATCGCAGATCTTGCGAAGTCCCAGGATCAGATAGCCTGCCAGGAAACCTGCTGCCAGTGCACCCAGGAATCCGGACTTTCCGTTGGCTGCCATCATGCCACCTACAAAGCCAAGTGCCAGTGCCGGTCTGTCACCGATGGCCATTCCGATGAAGCCCGCCAGTACCGGAAGCATCAGACCGAATGCCACGCCGCCGATATTCTTGAACATTGCGGCTATGGGAGTAATCGTACCAAAGTTACTTCTCTGATCTGCGGGAAGTGCATTGATATCAACGTTCAGTCCGTCGATCAGGAATGCAATTGCGATCAGAATACCTCCGCCGACTACGAAAGGAAGCATATGGGATACGCCGTTCATCAGCTGGGTATAGATCTTATGAGCTGCGCTTTCCTTACCGGTTACGGCTGCCTTTGCCTCTCCGTTCTCACCGTGGAAGACTTCCACATTACCGTTTACTGCCTGTTCTACCAGCTGTTCTGCCTTGCCGATACCGTCGGATACCTGACAGCTGATGACTTTCTTGCCGTTAAAGCGGTCCATGGGTACTTTGGCATCAGCCGCCACGATGATGCAGTCCGCCGCTTCAATCTCTTCTGCAGTCAGTACATTTTTTGCGCCTGCGGAGCCTCTGGTCTCGATCTTGATCTGGCATCCTGCTGCTTTTGCTGCCTTTTCCAGAGCTTCCGCTGCCATATAGGTATGAGCGATTCCGGTAGGACAGGAGGTCACTGCCAGAAGCTTAACGCCCTTATTCTCTTCAGTGGTAATACCGGTATCACTTAATCTGTCATCAATGCTCTTGGCACTTTCATCTGCTGCATCAATGATCTGTAAAAACTCATCTACGCTTTTTGCGTTTCTCAGGGAAGTGGTAAAATTTTCATCCATCAGCATCACGGACAGTTTGCTCAGCACATCCAGATGTACATTATCCTTTGTATTCGGTGCTGCGATCAGGAACAGCAGTGTCACCGGTTCCCCGTCCAGAGATTCATACTCCACACCGTTTTTGATCACCATGGCTGCCAGGCCAGGGGCCTTTACCGCATCACATTTTCCGTGAGGGATCGCAATGCCCTCTCCGATTCCCGTGGTACTCTCTTCCTCTCTTGCATAGACCTGTTCACGATACTTCTCCACATCAGACAGCTTTCCGCTTTTTGCCATCAGTTCCACTGCCAGATCCAATGTTTCCTTTTTGTCAGCCGGTGCCGCATTCAGGGAAATACTATTTTTGTCCAAAAGATCTGTAATTCTCATGTTGTGACCCATCCTCTCTTTTTATATTTATCATTGTTATTGTTCTACCTGCTGTAATACCTGCAAGACTTCTTCTCTGGTGGCCAGATTCTCGGAAAATGCACTGGCGCTTCCTGCAGCAATTCCCATATGGAACGCATGTACATAATCTTTCTTTTCCATCCATCCGGTCAGGAAACCTGCCACCATGGAATCACCTGCACCTACACCGTTGACCAGTGTTCCCTTCGGTGCCGGAGCTTCCATGCCCTGTCCGTCCGCTGCAATCAATACTGCTCCTTCGCCTGCCATGGAAATCAGTACATTCTGTGCTCCCATCTCCTGCAGTTTCCTGCCGTATGGAACCACCTCTTCCCTTGTGGAGAGCTTCACACCGAAGATATCCCCCAATTCATGGTTGTTGGGTTTTACCAGAAAAGGATGATACGGCAATACCTTTACCAGCAGGTCTCTGGTGGCATCCACTACGGTGAGAACACCTCTTCCCTGAATTCTCTCCAAAATTCTCTGATAAATGTCATCCGGCATGGTATAAGGAATACTTCCTGCCAATACCAGGACATCTCCGTCTCCCAGTCTGTCAATCTTTTCCATCAGCTGTTCCAAAGCTTTTGCATCAATATCCGGGCCACAGCCATTGATCTCTGTTCCGTCAATACTTTTCAGCTTCAGATTGATTCTGGTCATTCCGTGATCGATTTTGATGAAATCAGCACTTACGCCAAACTCGTTCAATCTTCGGATCAGTTCCTCTCCGGTGAATCCCGCCGCATATCCCAGGGCTGTGGAATCCAGTCCCAGATTCTTCAGTACGATAGATACATTGATTCCCTTTCCTCCCGGAAGAATCAGCTCTGATGAGGTTCTGTTCGTCATCCCCAGCTGAAAGTCATCCACGGACACGATGTAATCCAGTGACGGATTGAAGGTCACGGTACAAATCATTTCTATCCCTCCTGTCTGTCATCTTTCTTGTTCTTATGATGTTATTATATCTTTATTTTGGTTGAATTTGCACAAAATAAAAGGATGAAGTATTTCTTCATCCTTTTTCAATGTTTCTTTCACTATAGCATTTCCCTTATCTGGCTTCTTTAAACCCGTTTGCCTGTTCTTTCATTTCCTTTGCATTGGAAAGCGCCGCTTCCGTCAGTGCATCACTGCCTAACAGTCTTGCCAGCTCCGCCAGGCTTTCCTCTTCTGTCACCTTGTGAATGTCCGTAATGGTCATATCATCGGTACTGCTCTTTTCAATAATGAAATGCACATCCGCCATGGCTGCGATCTGAGGCAGATGAGTGATACAGATGACCTGATGGGCTCCTGCCAGAATACTCAGCTGCTCCGCTACTTTCCATGCGGTTCTGCCGCTGATACCGGTATCGATCTCATCAAAGATCAATGTATCAATGGCATCTTTCCCTGCCAGTACCGTTTTGATCGCCAGCATCACCCGGGACAGTTCACCGCCACTGGCCACCTGGTTCAAAGGTTTCAGACTTTCTCCGGGATTGGTGGAAATCAGGAATTCCACATCATCATAGCCTTTTGCTGTAATGGCCTGACCGGGTCTGACTGCGATGTCAAATTCCACCGTCAGGAAATTGAGACCTATCAGCGCATCTTTCAATTTCTGCGTCAGTACCGCTGCATTTTTTCTGCGGATCTCAGACAGTTCTTCACAGGCTTTCTTCAGTAACGCCTGTTTTTCCTCCCACTCGGCGTTCAATTTCTGCATATAGGCATCATAATCCGCCAGTTTTTCCAGATAAGCTTCTTTTTCCTCTTTGTACCGCAGGATCTCTTCGATCGTGTTGCCGTATTTTC
>OHQY01000322.1_pt1 | contig 12601 bp, 10 predicted proteins | sample 1578311 | NCBI WGS metagenome assembly OHQY01 (sample SAMEA3879545, study PRJEB24766) | human gut metagenome | biome: human-associated habitat; feature: feces | place: USA | collected 1985/1987 | reverse complement strand
CCACCTCGGGCGGCGAGGTGTTCTATAAGGGCCAGAAGATAAACGGCAGGATCTCCCACGCGCTGGACAAGCAGGTCATCAAGGAAATTCAGATGATATTCCAGGACCCCCAGTCCTCCCTGAACGAGCGCGCCAAGGTGGGCTACATCGTAGGCGAGGGCCTGATGAACGTCCGGCCCGACCTCTCCGCCGCCGAGCGGGACGAAAAAGTCCGTCAGGCGCTGCTGGATGTGGGCCTGCTGCCCGAGTTTGCGTCCCGCTTCCCCCACGAGTTCTCGGGCGGCCAGCGCCAGCGCATCGGCATCGCCCGGGCTCTCATCGTGGAGCCGGAATTCATCATCGCCGACGAGCCCATCTCGGCACTGGATATGTCCATCCGCGCCCAGGTCCTGAACCTTCTGCGCCATATGCAGAAGGAGCGCGGCATCACCTACCTCTTCATCGCCCATGACCTCTCCGTCATGCGCTACATCTCCGACCGCATCGCCGTCATCCACAAGGGCGACATCGTGGAGCTGGCCGACGCCGAAGAGCTGGTGACCCACGCCATCCACCCCTATACCCGCAGCCTGCTGTCGGCCATCCCCATGCCCAGCCCCCGCCGCGAGCGGCAGAAAAAGCTGCTGGTCTATGACCCCTCCATGCACGACTACTCTACGGAGGCTCCCCAGTGGCAGGAGCTTCGGCCCCGTCACTGGGTGCTCTGCAGCGCCTCCGAGGCCGAAGACTGGTGCCGGGAATCGTAAACTTTTTCTTGCGTTTTTCTCATTGTGGCCTCTCTGTTTATTGACTTTTGTTCTCTGCTCTACTACAATAACAGGAGTGGCTTTGTAACAAAACAAAACAAAACATTGGCCCCCGCGCGGGTCTACAAACATAAAGGAATGAGAAATTGATGACGACGCAGAATCCTGTTTACGCATCCCAGGCCAAGCCCTGGCTCAAGTATTACGACCAGAAATTCATCGATCAGACCCTGCCTGCCCTCTCGGCCTTTGAGTATGTCTGCCAGCGGAGCAAGAACCACCTGAACGACACGGCTCTGGAATACTACGGCCGCAAGTTCACCTACGCCGACCTCATCGTCAACGTAAAAAAGACCGCCGCCGCCCTGCGGGGCGCCGGGGTGAAACAGGGCGACATCATCACGGTGGTCAGCATCATGACCCCGGAGATCATCGCCCTGTTTTATGCCGCCGACATGATGGGAGCCACCCTGAATCTGGTGGACCCCCGCTACAGCATCGAAGGCATCCGTGAGTACATTGAGGAGGTGGACTCCCACCTGCTGGTCTGCCTGAACGTGGTGTACGACCGCTGCAGCCAGGCTGCCCGGCGCACCAATGTGGAAAAGGTCATCGTCCTCTCCCCTGCCGACTCGCTGCCCCCGGCCATGGCCGCAGGCTACAAGCTGACCAGCCCCGACAAGAACAGGTACGCCTCCAACGTGATCCGCTGGAAGAAGTTTATGGCAGGGGGCAAGGACCAGAGCACTGCCGCCGAGCCCTACGACCCAGACCATGCCTGCGTGGTGGTACACACCGGCGGCACCACCGGCTCCCCCAAGGGGGTCATGCTGACGGACGACTGCTTCAACGGCATCGCCCTGCAGTTCCAGGCTTACCCCAAGCTGTTCCACCGGGGGCAGAAGCTGATGAACGTGATGCCCCCCTTTATCGCCTACGGCTTTGCCTGCGGCATCCATCTGCCCCTGGTGCTGGGCTTCACGGTCATCATCATCCCCAATCTGGACCCGGCCAAGCTGGGCAGTCTGGTGCTGAAGCACAAGCCCGAGCATATGTTCGGCGTGCCCACCCACTACCAGCAGCTTGCCTCTGACCCCAAGCTGCGGGACAAGGACCTTTCTTTCATCATCAACTACGCCGCCGGCGGCGACTCCCTCTCCCGGGGGGCCGAGCAGACCGTCAACGATTTTCTGGCTGCCCACGGGGCCCGGTACCCCATTGCCAAGGGCTACGGCATGACTGAAGTGTCCTCGGCAGCCACGGTGGCCGCCGGGCTGGACAACAAGCCCGGCAGTGTGGGCATCCCCATGGTGAACACCGTGGTGGCGGCCTTTGAGCCGGGTACCGATCAGGAACTGCCCATCGGTGAGCGCGGCGAGCTGTGCATCTCCGGCCCCTGCCTGATGAAGGGCTACTACAACAAACCCGAGGAGACCGCCATCCTGCTGCGCCGCCACCCCGACGGCCGGGTGTGGGCCCACACCGGCGACATGGGCTATCTGGACGAGGACGGCTTTGTGTTCCTGGATTCCCGGATCAAGCGGATGATCATCCGCCACGACGGCTTCAAGGTCTTCCCCTCCATGATAGAGAATGTCGTCAGCCGCCACCCCGCTGTGCATCAGTGCTCTGTGGTGGGCTGCGCCGACAAGGACCATGTGCAGGGCCGTCTGCCCTTCGTCTACATCGTGCTCAAGGCCGACACCACCGCCAAGAAAAAGCAGGTGATCCGGGAGCTGGAGCGGATGTGCGCCGAGGAGCTGCCCGAATACGTCCAGCCCGTGGCCTACAAGTTTATTCCCAGTATGCCCATGACCCCTGTGGGCAAGGTCGATTACCGTCAGCTCGAAGCTGACATCTCCCCCCGCGACTATTGATTTTCATGAAAGGACTCTTCTGCCATGAACAAGCGTTTTGCAAGTCTGGCGGTCTCTGCCCTGCTGCTCGTCTCCCTGCTCAGCGTCCCCGCGCTGGCCGAGGGGACCGAGGCCGCTGCGGACGCCGCCGGCGATGATCATGTCATCGTCACCCTGAACCCGGAGACTGCCCTGCAGCCCGAGACTCCGGCGGAAGCCGCAGCTTCTGCCACCGAGACGGCTCAGGCTGACCCGGTCCCTTCTGCGTACGACGCAGCCTCAGCAGCGACCGCTGCTAAAGCCGAGGTCAAGTCTGATGACACCAAGGACCAGCAGCTCACCTACGTCGCACTGGGCGACAGCATCGTGTCCGGCGTCGGCCTGGCCGATGTCCAGTACAGTGCGCGCTCCGGCTACAGCGTCGATATGGCTCCCAACTTCCATGGCTACTCTCCCGACTGCTATGTCGGCAAGGTGGCTGCAGCTCTCGGCCTCGACCGTGACCACGCCATCAACCTCGGCCTGCCGGCCCTGACGGCTCCCGACCTCGCGGACATGATCCGGTACGGCAAGATGCCCCAGATGAACATGGCGTCCGGCTGCGAGTACAACTACCCTGAGTTCCAGGACTACATCCGCAAGGCCGACGTCGTCTCCGTCCAGATCGGCTCCAACGACGCCTTCGTCCCCTGCATCGTGGCTCTGGGCAACGCCACCAACTGGAAGAGAAGCTGGCCGCTACCATTCTGGCCGGCGACCTGCGCAATGAAGGTTCCGGCTCCACCATGTCCACCATCTACCGCAGCATCAAGGCGATGGATCTGACCAAGGCCGAGAAGGATGCCACCTGGAATCTGCTCTTCTCCGGCATGAGCAAGATCTGCGACGAGACTTACCCCAAGACCACCGCAGCCCTCATCTCCATCGTGCAGGAGATCCGCAATCTCAACCCGGATGCCCAGATCATCCTCGTGGGCTACACCAACCCTGTGCCGCTCATCCCCTGCTGGCGCAGCTACTTCAACAAGCTGAACAAGTTTGAGAAGCAGATCGCCAAGACTTATAACTTGACCTATGTGGCCATCCCCAACACCGAGACCACCCTCGACGTGCATCCCACCATCAAGGGCCACCAGTACATCGCCAACAAGCTTGTGAACGCCATCGAGAACCCGTGATCAACGAATACAGCAAAGCCCCCGTTTCCAGCCGGAAGCGGGGGCTTTTTCCTGCAATACGTTATGCGGCCAGAGCCTTTTTGATGTTTTCAAAGACGGTGTCGCTGTCCTCACAGCAGACCATGACCACCTCGCCGGTGGGGACAGTCGCCACGCGGGCGGCAGAAGCGATCTGGTACTGGTCTTCGAGGTAATGCTCCATGGACTTCTGCTGGCTCTGGACATAGGCATTCATCGCGTCCACCACGTCCTGCGTCTTGCCCTCTGCGGGCTTGACGATGGCCACGCCGTAGACGCTGACCATCATGCCGGACACCGAGGCGGCGAAGTCTTCGTACATATCGTCCTCCAGGCCCAGCAGAGGCATCATCATGTTGGCCACCTCATCGGAGAGCTGGTCGGCCTCATACTCGGCGCTGTAGCCGTACTGGGCCGTGAACTTGCCGTCCTTGCCTTTGGTGAATATCATCTCATACTTGTTGTCCTCGTCGCTGCGGGCGTCGTGGATGATCTGGGTGTAATCTTTCTTCGCAGCAGAAGACGCGCTGCCGGAGCTGCCCGACCCGCCGCAGCCCACCAGAGCCAGCAGCATGACGCCGGCCATCAGACAAGCAATGATACGTTTCATATTTAATTTATCCTTTCGTTCGCAGGGTGAGGTTTTCGGTGTGCAGTGATAGTATTTGATGTTTTATCCCTGCTATTCGGTAAACGACCCACGGCGGGCGAAAATTGCACCCACAAGTGTAACAGTTCTATGAACGCTTACAGCATCATGGCCTCAAGGTCACCGTGATTGACGGGGGTCGAGAGGATGATCTGGGTGCTGGTGGTGCCCAGCTTCTGGAACTGTAAGATGAGGTGTTCCAGCTGGGGCATACTGCCGCAGCTCACCTTGATGAGGAAGGTGTAAGCGCCCGTGACGTGGTAGCACTGCAGCACCTCTTTGCTGTTCTTCATCAGCTCCACCAGCTCGTCCCGCTGGGACGGGGCCACCGAGAGGCTGATGAGAGCATCCACATAGACCCGGTCAGACGGGCGGTTGAGCATCACGGTATAGCCGCTGATGATGCCGTCCGTTTCCAGCTTGTGGATTCGGCTGGAGACAGCGGGACTGGTCAGCGCCACCTTTTCGGCGATCTCCTTCACCGGCATACGGGCGTTCTTTGCGAGGAGGGCGAGAATCTTGCGGTCCAAATCGTCCATAGGAAAAGTACTCCTTTTAAAATATGTTACATTACATAAAATTTTCTGAAAGTAAAGTTTTATTGTTGTGGCAATAGTACAAACTGTGCAAAAATCAGTTTTCGTTTTGCCGTCTTTAATTATATAAAGTTTTTGTCAAAAAGTAAAGTGCTAAATTAAAGCGAAACCAAATTTTTGCATTTGACAAGAAAATAAATTCGGGTATAATACATACTGCAAGGCAGCGTCACTGAAGTTCTGATGTACCGCCGGGGATCCCGGTGTTCGGGTACGATATGCTGCCGACTGATTACGCGATTCACCACTTTATATACTTTCCCACCCCTCTATACACAAAAACCCGCTGCCAGGCGGGTTTTTGTGTTTGTTGGGGATTTTTTTATTTGTTCGAGACGATAGGACGGCGGGGAGTTTCCCAAAGCAAGTGTCCGGAGGGTGGGACCCGACTGCCGTCAGGCAGTTGGGCGGGGGATGGAATGCCCTGCAACGGCAACGACCGCCGCCAGTGGCGGATACAGGGAGTTGCTGTTGGGGCCGCGGCCAGCAAGACGCAAGCAACGCGCAGCGGATGCTGGGAGCCGCAACCCGAATTCGCGTCCGGAGAGCAGATGCTTAAACTAAATATCCTTCAAAACAGTGCAGGTCCTCGGTTTTGACGATGCCTTCCAGATAGAGCCCGTCCTCCCGGTACTCCTCCACCTGCACGCTGCCCCGCTCCCGCATGGGGGCGGCCAGGCCCAGCTTATCATAGGGCAGCAGCACCCGGATGGTGTGCACCCGGTCACTGAGCAGCTCGTCCAGCTTTTTCAGCAGGGCATCCAGACCGTAGCCGGTCTTGGCGCTGGTCAACAGGATGTCCGGGTCAAAGTTCAGGGCATTGGGCTTGTCACACTTGTTGTAAACGGTCAGGCGGGGGATGTCGGCACAGTCCAGCCCGTCCAGGACCTCATCGGTAACGGCCAGCTGCTCTTCCCGCTGGTCGTCGCCCGCGTCCGCCACCCGCACGATGACATCAGACCATGCGGCTTCCTCCAGCGTGGATTTGAAGGCCTCCACCAGATTGTGGGGCAGGCGGGAGACAAAGCCGACCGTGTCCACCAGCAGAACGGCCATGCCGCTGGGCAGAACCAGCTTCCGGCTGGTGGGGTCCAGGGTGGCAAACAGCATGTCGGCCTCGGCTACGCTGGGGCCGCACAGGGCATTCATCAGGCTGGATTTGCCCACGTTGGTGTAACCCACAAGGCTGACCACCGGCATTCCGGTCTTGGCCCGGGCCTTGCGGCTCTCGCCCCGGCGCTTTTCCATCTCGGCCAGCTTTTCGGCCAGTGCGTCGATGCGGGCGTGGACGTGGCGGCGGTCCAGCTCCAGCTTGGTCTCACCGGCACCACGGCGGGCACCACCGCCGCCGCCGCCACCGCCGCCCTGGCGGCTCAGGCTCTCGCCCATTCCCTGCAGGCGGGGCAGACGGTAGCGCAGAAGCGCCAGCTCGGTCTGCAGCTTGCCCTCGTTGGTCACGGCGCGGCTGCGGAAAATTTCCAAAATCAGCATGGTGCGGTCAATGACCTCCATGCCGCCCAGCGCCGTGGAGATGTTGCGGATCTGGCTGCCGGTCAGCTCGCCGTCAAACACGGCACACTCGGCACCCAGCTCCCCGGCGGCAGCGGCGGCCTCCTCCAGCTTGCCGCTGCCCAGCACGATGCCGGTCTCGGGGGTCTGCCGCTTCTGGGTCACGGATGCCACAGCCTCCATGTGGTTGGCCTCGCAGAGTGCAGCCAGCTCGTTCAGGCTGCGCTCACAGTCCCATAGCCCCTGATCCAGGGCCAGTAAGATGACCTTTGTGGGGGGCGTTTCTACTAAAATGTCATAAAGTTCGCTCAAAATAAACCTCTCAGTTCTTCGTAATGTTCTCTTGTCAATGCGTAGCACCTGCAGGCAACCGGTGTGCCGTCAAATTTGTGGTAGACAGAATCGTGGTCGTAGACAAAGCCGGCTTTCTGCTGGACCCGGCCGCTGGCAGGATTTTCAAACGCATGGCAGCAGGCTAGCCAGCTACTATCTGTATTTTTGAACCAGTATTCTACAACTGCTTTTAGCGCTTCGGTGGTAAAGCCTTTGTTCCACCAGGCCTTGCCGATGCAGTAGCCGACCTCCCACACGCCGTTCGTGTGATCGAAGCCGGGCCAGGGGTCACGCTCCGGCTCGGCGGAACTGGATGTGAACACGCTGATGGAGCCAAACACTTGCCTGGTGGATTTTTCCACGATGGCCCACTGGTAGTAATCTCCATTGGGGTAGAGCAGTGCCCATGCGGTCAGCAGTTCCCGGGTCTCGTCCACGTTTTTGTGGGGCTCCCACCGCAGCCAGCGGGTTACGTCCGGGTCGTTGGCCCAGTTGGCGTACATCATGGGGGCATCCTCCGGGGTCAGCGGGCGCAGAAGCAACCGCTCCGTTTCGATCGTTTGTGTGCCTGCATGGCGCATGATACATCTCTCCTCACATGTAAAAGTTACGCATAGGATAGCACAAAACTGCCCTGCCTGCAAGCTGTGGCACGAAAAAACGCTTGACAAGAGGCGAAACTTTATTAAACTGAAGAATATAGAGCTTATTTGTGAGATGCGAGGAAGTATATATGATGAACATCCGCGAACTGTTACAGACCCGCCCCCTGCTTTTTGATGGTGCCATGGGTACTTATTATAAGGCGGCTCCCGGGGCGGAGTGCGAGCAGGCCAACCTGACCGACCCGGCGGGGGTGCTGGCTGTCCACCGGGAGTATCTGGCGGCAGGGGCTGATGCCGTCAAGACGAATACCTTCAGCTTGCCCCGGCTGGCGGCGGCACACGCGCCCGGCTGGGAACAGCTGGCGCAGGCAGGCTGGCAGCTGGCTGTGCAGGCTGCAGAGGAGACGGGTGCCGCCGTTTTTGCCGACCTCGGTCCGGCTCCGGATACCGAGGCAGTTCCGGCGGGGCAGGTATATACGGCTGTGGCAAAGCAGTTCGCGGCGCTGGGGGCCAGAAATTTCCTGTTCGAGACCCTGAGCTCCGATGCGGGCCTTCTGGATGCCGTGGGGGCCATCAAGGCGGAAGTGCCGGATGCCTTTGTGATGGTGTCCTTTGCGGTCCTGCCCGACGGCTACACCCGGGAGGGCATGTACTGCAAAGACCTTGCCCGGCGGATGCAGGAAAGCGGCATCGTGGATGTCGTGGGCCTGAACTGCGTGTCGGCACCCGGTGCCATGCGCACACTGGCAAAGCAGCTGGGGGGCACGCTGCCCCTGTCGGTCATGCCCAACGCGGGTTATCCCGTTGTCACCCGGACGCAGGTGAAGTATCAGGGCAGGCCGGAGTACTTTGCAAGGGAGCTGGGCCGTCTGGCCGCCGAGGGCACGGTTCAGATCCTGGGCGGCTGCTGCGGCACCACTCCTGCCCACATTGCCGCCCTGCGGGCAGAGTTGGACAGCCTGCCCGTGGTGGAAAAAACGACTCCGACAGAAGAGTTTTCCACCGTGAAGGAACAGACGGTGGAAAACGAGGACGCTTTTCTGCGCAAGCTGAACGCAGGGGAAAAGGTCATTGCCATTGAGCTGGATTCTCCCCGCAATGCGGACCTGACCGGTTATCTGGAAGGGGCAAAAAAGCTGCAGGCGGCGGGCGCTGATCTGCTGACCATTGCCGACTGCCCCATTGCACAGGCCCGGATGGATTCCTCTCTGGTGGCCTGCCGGGTCCACCGGGAGCTGGGGCTGTGCACCCTGCCCCACATGACCTGCCGCGACCGCAACCTGAACGCCACCAAGGCCCTGCTGCTGGGCCTGTATGCCGAGGGCGTGCGGGAGATGCTGGCCATCACCGGTGACCCCATCCCCACGGCAGAGCGGGACGAGGTGAAGAACGTTTACCAGTTCAACTCCCGCAAGCTGGCCCAGTACATCGTCTCGCTGGCCGGGGAGGGGCGGGAGATGCCCTCGGCCATGACTGTCCTTGGTGCGCTGAACCTCAACGCCCGGAACTTTGACGTGGAGCTGCGCCGGGCTGTGGAAAAGCTGGAAAACGGGATGTCGGGCTTTTTGACCCAGCCGGTGCTGTCGGCACAGGCGGTGGAAAATCTCCGCAAGGCCCGTCAGACACTGGGCGAACGGGCTAAAATTCTGGCCGGCATCATGCCCGTAGTCAGCCAGCGGAACGCCATCTTCATGGAGAACGAGATCAACGGCATCCATGTGGAGGAGGACATCATCCAGCGCTTCGCGGGCCTCGACCGGGAGCAGGGCGAGGCGCTGGGCCTTGAGGTGTCGATGCAGATGGCCCGGGAGGCTCTGCCCTACGCCGACGGCTTCTATCTCATGACCCCCTTCAACCGTGTGGCCCTGATGGAGCGGCTCATTGCCCGGCTGAAAACGGAGCTTCTGGACGCGGAAGGCTGAAAAACGGATAAATCGTTGAAAGCGCCGCAATGAGATGATATTCTAATAAAGAAAAACGAACAGGGCCTTTGCGGACCCTGATAAAGCGGATGCAGCGGGCCACACTCGAAAAGGAAGGAATATAAGAAAAATGCGGACACGGTATACCCTTATCAATATGGTCGTCAATGTGGGTGGACAGCTCATGAATCAGGCGCTGCTGTTCATCAGCCGGATGGTGTTCATCCACTATCTGTCGGCGGCATATCTGGGTGTCAACGGACTGTTCACCGATGTGCTGGGCATCCTGAACTTTGCAGAGCTTGGCATCGGAACGGCGATGATATACAGCCTGTATGAGCCGGCTGCGAAGAAGGATGAGCATCGGCTGGCGCAGCTGATGAACCTTTACCGGCTCCTCTACCGTATCGTGGCGGTCGTGGTGCTGCTCGTGGGCCTTGCATTGATGCCGTTTCTGGGCTTTTTCATCAAGGACAGCGGCGGCATCGAGCATCTGCGGCTCATCTATCTGATGTATGTGGCAAACTCGGTCTGCTCCTATCTGCTGAGCTATAAAAACTCCATCTATCTGGCCTACCAGAAAGCCTATGTCCGCAACCTCTGGGCGCAGCTCTGCGACGCGGTCAAGACGCTGCTCCAGATCGTCCTCATCGTGCTGACCGGAAACTTTATCCTCTATCTGGCGGTGCAGTTCGTGATGCAGTTCATCCCGAACATCATCGTATCGGTCAAGGTGGATAAGGAATTTCCCTACCTGAAAGAGTGCAGAGAGCTGCCGGAAAAAGAAGAATTTCACGGTATCCTGCGGAACATCGGTGCCATGAGCTTCCACAAGCTGGGAACGGTCATCGTCCGGAACACGGACAGCCTGCTGATGTCCAGCTTCGTGGGTTTGCTGTCGGTGGGCATCTACTCCAACTACAAGCTCATCTTGTCCGGCATCAACAACCTGATGGATAAATTCTCGAACGCCTTTACCGGAAGTCTGGGCAATCTGGGAGCCATCGAGGATGAGACACGGGTGTACAGCATCTACCGGGAACTGGACCTGCTCTTCTTCGTCATTTACGCTTACTGGACGGCGGGACTGTTCGCGCTGTCCAACGCTTTTATCACCCTCTGCTTCGGCGCGGAATACTGCTTCTCCACGGCGACAGTCGCCGTCCTCGTGACGGAATTTTATGTTTCGGGTCAGCGGAAGGTCAACCTGCTCTTCCGTGAGGCCAAGGGCCTGTTCTGGTACGACCGGTACAAGCCGCTGCTCGAGTCGGCCATCAATCTGGCAGCGTCCCTGCTGCTGGTGCAGAAGTTCGGCGTGGCAGGCATTCTGGGCGGAACGGTCATCAGCACCGTGGCGACCTGCCTCTGGATGGAGCCTTACATCCTGATGCGCTACGGCATCCGGGAAGACTGGCAGGGCAAGCTGAAAGACTACTTTGTCCGCTACGCCGAACGCGCCGCAGTCGTCGCGGCGCTGGCCGCTGTGTCCTACGGATGGGTGAGCTTCTGCCCGGCGAAGAACATCGGCTGGTTCCTGCTGGACGGTGTGCTGTATACGCTGCTGTTCGGGGCTGTCATGGTGGTGCTCCACCGGAACGCGCCGGAGTTCAATCGGCTCAAGGGCCGTGTCACGGCTGTCCTGAAAAGAAGGAAAAGCTGAATGGCCGGGCGGGACAGCCGCGTCCGGCCCATCCGGCAGAAGAACGGCGGTCTGAGCGCGGCCCGTGCGCTGAACGGCAGCTGTGAAAATTTTGTTCCGATGAAAAAGAGATTGACAAAACGCACAAAAAACGCTATATTCTTTTTATAAATGCAAGGAAAAAGAGTGTGCGTCGTTTTCGCCATCCAGAGAGCCGGGGGCTGCTGAAAACCCGGTATGGCGGTGCGGGGTGCTGTCGCTTTTGAGCAGAGGCGGGGAAACAGGAGTAGTCGCCTCCGGGTCTGCCCCACGTTATCGGGGCATCAAGGGGCATACGGCAGAAAGCCGTGTGCAATTTGGGTGGTACCGCGGTTATATTACAGCCGTCCCATGGAACGCTCCGTGGGGCGGCTTTTTTCGTCCCACTTCACAAACCTTCTGGGAGGATACTATGAAAGAACTCGCAAAACAGTATGATCCGAGCCAGGTGGAAGACCGCATCTACCAGTTCTGGCAGGACGGCGGCTACTTCCACACGGAAGCGGACCCCGACAAGAAGCCTTACACCATCGTCATGCCCCCTCCGAACGTGACCGGCCAGCTCCACATGGGCCATGCGCTGGATAACACCATGCAGGATGTGCTCATCCGCACCAAGCGGATGCAGGGCTATGCCGCCCTGTGGGTGCCCGGCACCGACCACGCATCCATCGCCACCGAGGCCAAGGTCGTGGAGGCCATGCGTGCCGAGGGCCTGACCAAGGAGATGGTGGGCCGCGACGGATTCCTGGAGCGCGCCTGGGACTGGAAGACCAAGTACGGCAACCGCATCGTCAGCCAGCTGAAAAAGCTGGGCACCAGCTGTGACTGGCAGCGGGAGCGCTTTACCATGGACGAGGGCTGCTCGGATGCCGTCAAGGAAGTGTTTGTGCGCCTGTACGACAAGGGCCTGATCTACCGCGGCAACCGGATGGTCAACTGGTGCCCCCACTGCAACACCTCCATCTCGGATGCTGAGGTGGAGTACGAGGAAAAGGACGGCAATTTCTGGCACCTGCTCTACCCGGTCAAGGAGACCGGCGAGATGCTGGAGCTGGCAACCACCCGCCCCGAGACCATGCTGGGTGATACCGCTGTTGCCATCAACGGCGAGGACCCCCGCTATGCCCATCTCCACGGCTGCCATGTTGTCCTGCCCCTGCTGAACAAGGAGATCCCCATCGTCTGCGACGAGCACGCTGATATGACCAAGGGCACCGGTGTCGTCAAGATCACCCCCGCCCACGACCCCAACGACTTTGAAGTGGGTCTGCGCCATGATCTGCCCATCGTCCGGGTGTTTACCTACGACGGCCACATGACCGGTGCTGCCGATAAGGCCGCTGCCGATGCACTGTTTGCCGCAGGCAAGAACACCGTGAATGAGCCCGAGGTGCTGGACTGCGGCAAGTACGCCGGCATGACCACCCTCGAGGCCCGCAAGGCCATTCTGGCAGACCTGAAGGAGGGCGGCTTCCTGAAGGAGATCGAGCCTCTGAAGCACGAAGTCG
>OHQY01000314.1_pt1 | contig 12868 bp, 14 predicted proteins | sample 1578311 | NCBI WGS metagenome assembly OHQY01 (sample SAMEA3879545, study PRJEB24766) | human gut metagenome | biome: human-associated habitat; feature: feces | place: USA | collected 1985/1987 | reverse complement strand
GATCCGACAGGTTACGGGGCGGCGACCTCGCGGGTTTTCGCTATTTATGAAAATTTTCCGGTTTAAGGTGTTTCCGTTCTTCTTCGTCGTAACTTAATGTTTTTATTTAAAATACCCCCTGAAAAGAAAGGAAACGACAGGTGCTGAAAACGGGCTTTTTGGCCTTTGTCGTTTCCTTTCTCTGTTTTTGTCCGTGGAATGAACAATGGAAGTCAACAAAAAGCAGCTGGCTGACATTTTCGGTGCGAGTATCCGTACCATTCAGAACTGGCAGGAACAGGGAATGCCCGTTCTGCGAGGCGGTGGCAAGGGTAATGAGGTGCTTTATGACTCTGCCGCCGTCATAAAATGGTATGCCGAAAGGGATGCTGAAATTGAGAACGAAAAGCTGCGCCGGGAAGTTGAAGAACTGCGGCAGGCCAGCGAGACAGATCTCCAGCCAGGGACTATTGAGTACGAACGCCATCGACTTACGCGTGCGCAGGCCGACGCACAGGAACTGAAGAATGCCAGAGACTCCGCTGAAGTGGTGGAAACCGCATTCTGTACTTTCGTGCTGTCGCGGATCGCAGGTGAAATTGCCAGTATTCTCGACGGGATCCCCCTGTCGGTGCAGCGGCGTTTTCCGGAACTGGAAAACCGACATGTTGATTTCCTGAAACGGGATATCATCAAAGCCATGAACAAAGCAGCCGCGCTGGATGAACTGATACCGGGGTTGCTGAGTGAATATATCGAACAGTCAGGTTAACAGGCTGCGGCATTTTGTCCGCGCCGGGCTTCGCTCACTGTTCAGGCCGGAGCCACAGACCGCCGTTGAATGGGCGGATGCCAGTTACTATCTCCCGAAAGAATCCGCATACCAGGAAGGGCGCTGGGAAACACTGCCCTTTCAGCGGGCCATCATGAATGCGATGGGCAGCGACTACATCCGTGAGGTGAATGTGGTGAAGTCTGCCCGTGTCGGTTATTCCAAAATGCTGTTGGGTGTTTATGCCTACTTCATAGAGCATAAGCAGCGCAACACCCTTATCTGGTTGCCGACGGATGGTGATGCCGAGAACTTTATGAAAACCCACGTTGAGCCGACCATCCGTGATATTCCTTCGCTGCTGGCGCTGGCCCCGTGGTATGGCAAAAAGCACCGGGATAACACGCTCACCATGAAGCGTTTCACCAATGGGCGTGGCTTCTGGTGCCTGGGCGGTAAAGCGGCAAAAAACTACCGTGAAAAGTCAGTGGATGTGGCGGGTTATGATGAACTTGCTGCCTTTGATGAGGATATTGAACAGGAAGGCTCTCCGACGTTCCTGGGCGATAAGCGTATTGAAGGCTCTGTCTGGCCAAAGTCCATCCGTGGCTCCACGCCCAAAGTGAGAGGCACCTGCCAGATTGAGCGTGCAGCCAGTGAATCCCCGCATTTTATGCGTTTTCATGTTGCCTGCCCGCACTGCGGGGAGGAGCAGTACCTTAAATTTGGCGATAAAGAGACGCCGTTTGGCCTCAAATGGACGCCGGATGATCCCTCCAGCGTGTTTTATCTCTGCGAACATAATGCCTGCGTCATCCGCCAGCAGGAGCTGGACTTCACTGATGCCCGTTATATCTGCGAAAAGACCGGGATCTGGACCCGTGATGGCATTCTCTGGTTTTCGTCATCCGGTGAAGAGATTGAGCCGCCGGACAGCGTGACCTTTCACATCTGGACGGCGTACAGCCCGTTCACCACCTGGGTGCAGATTGTCAAAGACTGGATGAAGACGAAAGGGGATACGGGAAAACGTAAAACCTTCGTGAACACCACGCTCGGTGAGACATGGGAAGCGAAAATCGGCGAACGTCCGGATGCTGAAGTGATGGCAGAACGGAAAGAGCATTATTCAGCGCCCGTTCCTGACCGTGTGGCTTACCTGACCGCCGGTATCGACTCCCAGCTGGACCGCTACGAAATGCGCGTATGGGGATGGGGGCCGGGTGAGGAAAGCTGGCTGATTGACCGGCAGATTATTATGGGCCGCCACGACGATGAACAGACGCTGCTGCGTGTGGATGAGGCCATCAATAAAACCTATACCCGCCGGAATGGTGCAGAAATGTCGATATCCCGTATCTGCTGGGATACTGGCGGGATTGACCCGACCATTGTGTATGAACGCTCGAAAAAGCATGGGCTGTTCCGGGTGATCCCCATTAAAGGGGCATCCGTCTACGGAAAGCCGGTGGCCAGCATGCCACGTAAGCGAAACAAAAACGGGGTTTACCTTACCGAAATCGGTACGGATACCGCGAAAGAGCAGATTTATAACCGCTTCACACTGACGCCGGAAGGGGATGAACCGCTTCCCGGTGCCGTTCACTTCCCGAATAACCCGGATATTTTTGATCTTACCGAAGCGCAGCAACTGACTGCTGAAGAGCAGGTCGAAAAATGGGTGGATGGCAGGAAAAAAATACTGTGGGACAGCAAAAAGCGACGCAATGAGGCGCTCGACTGCTTCGTTTATGCGCTGGCGGCGCTGCGCATCAGTATTTCCCGCTGGCAGCTGGATCTCAGTGCACTGCTGGCGAGCCTGCAGGAAGAGGATGGTGCAGCAACCAACAAGAAAACACTGGCAGATTACGCCCGTGCCTTATCCGGAGAGGATGAATGACGCGACAGGAAGAACTTGCCGCTGCCCGTGCGGCACTGCATGACCTGATGACAGGAAAACGGGTGGCAACGGTACAGAAAGACGGACGGCGAGTGGAGTTTACGACCACTTCCGTGTCTGACCTGAAAAAATACATTGCTGAGCTGGAAGTGCAGACCGGCATGACACAGCGACGCAGGGGACCTGCAGGATTTTATGTATGAAAATGTCCACCATTCCCACCCTTCTGGGGCCGGACGGCATGACATCGCTGCGTGAATATGCCGGTTATCACGGCGGTGGCAGCGGATTTGGTGGGCAGTTGCGGGCGTGGAACCCACCGGGTGAAAGTGTGGATGCAGCCCTGCTGCCCAACTTTACCCGTGGCAATGCCCGCGCAGACGATCTGGTACGCAATAACGGCTATGCCGCCAACGCCATCCAGTTGCATCAGGATCATATCGTCGGGTCTTTTTTCCGACTCAGTCATCGCCCAAGCTGGCGCTATCTGGGCATCGGGGAGGAAGAAGCCCGTGCCTTTTCCCGCGAGGTTGAAGCGGCATGGAAAGAGTTTGCCGAGGATGACTGCTGCTGCATTGACGTTGAGCGAAAACGCACGTTTACCATGATGATTCGGGAAGGTGTGGCCATGCACGCCTTTAACGGTGAACTGTTCGTTCAGGCCACCTGGGATACCAGTCCGTCGCGGCTTTTCCGGACACAGTTCCGGATGGTAAGCCCGAAGCGCATCAGCAACCCCAACAATACCGGCGACAGCCGGAACTGCCGTGCCGGTGTGCAGATTAATGACAGCGGTGCGGCGCTGGGATATTACGTCAGCGAGGACGGCTATCCTGGCTGGATGCCGCAGAAATGGACATGGATACCCCGTGAGTTACCCGGCGGGCGCGCCTCGTTCATTCACGTTTTTGAACCCGTGGAGGACGGGCAGACCCGCGGTGCAAATGTGTTTTACAGCGTGATGGAGCAGATGAAGATGCTCGACACGCTGCAGAACACGCAGCTGCAGAGCGCCATTGTGAAGGCGATGTATGCCGCCACCATTGAGAGTGAGCTGGATACGCAGTCAGCGATGGATTTTATTCTGGGCGCGAACAGTCAGGAGCAGCGGGAAAGGCTGACCGGCTGGATTGGTGAAATTGCCGCGTATTACGCCGCAGCACCGGTCCGTCTGGGAGGCGCAAAAGTGCCGCACCTGATGCCGGGGGACTCACTGAACCTGCAGACGGCTCAGGACACGGATAACGGCTACTCCGTGTTTGAGCAGTCACTGTTGCGGTATATCGCTGCCGGGCTGGGTGTCTCGTATGAGCAGCTTTCCCGGAATTACGCCCAGATGAGCTACTCCACGGCACGGGCCAGTGCGAACGAGTCGTGGGCGTACTTTATGGGGCGGCGAAAATTCGTCGCATCCCGTCAGGCGAGCCAGATGTTTCTGTGCTGGCTGGAAGAGGCCATCGTTCGCCGCGTGGTGACGTTACCTTCAAAAGCGCGTTTCAGCTTTCAGGAAGCCCGCAGCGCCTGGGGGAACTGTGACTGGATAGGCTCCGGTCGTATGGCCATCGATGGTCTGAAAGAAGTACAGGAAGCGGTGATGCTGATAGAAGCCGGACTGAGTACCTACGAGAAAGAGTGCGCGAAACGCGGTGACGACTATCAGGAAATTTTTGCCCAGCAGGTCCGTGAAACGATGGAGCGCCGTGTAGCCGGTCTTAAACCGCCCGCCTGGGCGGCTGCAGCATTTGAATCCGGGCTGCGACAATCAACAGAGGAGGAGAAGAGTGACAGCAGAGCTGCGTAATCTCCCGCATATTGCCAGCATGGCTTTTAATGAGCCGCTGATGCTTGAACCCGCCTATGCGCGGGTTTTCTTTTGTGCGCTTGCAGGCCAGCTTGGGATCAGTCGCCTGACGGATGCGGTGTCCGGCGACAGCCTGACTGCCGGAGAGGCACCCGCGGCGCTGGCGTTATCCGGTGATGATGACGGACCACGACAGGCCCGCAGTTATCAGGTCATGAACGGCATCGCCGTGCTGCCGGTGTCCGGCACGCTGGTCAGCCGGACGCGAGCGCTGCAGCCGTATTCGGGGATGACCGGTTACAACGGCATTATCGCCCGTCTGCAACAGGCTGCCAGCGATCCGATGGTGGACGGCATTCTGCTCGATATGGACACACCGGGCGGGATGGTGGCGGGAGCATTTGACTGTGCTGACATCATCGCCCGTGTGCGTGACATAAAGCCGGTATGGGCGCTGGCCAATGACATGAACTGCAGCGCAGGTCAGCTGCTTGTCAGTGCCGCCTCCCGGCGTCTGGTCACGCAGACCGCCCGGACAGGCTCCATCGGCGTCATGATGGCTCACAGTAATTACGGTGCTGCGCTGGAGAAACAGGGCGTGGAAATCACGCTGATTTACAGCGGCAGCCATAAGGTGGATGGCAACCCCTACAGCCATCTTCCGGATGACGTCCGGGAGACACTGCAGTCCCGGATGGATGCAACCCGCCGGATGTTTGCGCAGAAGGTGTCGGCATATACCGGCCTGTCCGTGCAGGCTGTGCTGGATACCGAGGCTGCAGTGTACAGCGGTCAGGAGGCCATTGATGCCGGACTGGCTGATGAACTTGTCAACAGCACCGATGCGATCACCGTTATGCGTGATGCACTGGATGCACGTAAATCCCGTCTCTCAGGAGGGCGAATGACCAAAGAGACTCAATCAACAACTGTTTCAGCCACTGCTTCGCAGGCTGACGTTACTGACGTGGTGCCAGCGACGGAGGGCGAAAACGCCAGCGCGGCGCAGCCGGACGTGAACGCGCAGATCACCGCTGCGGTTGCGGCAGAAAACAGCCGCATTATGGGGATCCTCAACTGTGAGGAGGCTCACGGACGCGAAGAACAGGCACGCGTGCTGGCCGAAACCCCCGGTATGACCGTGGAAACGGCCCGCCGCATTCTGGCCGCAGCACCACAGAGTGCACAGGCGCGCAGTGACACTGCGCTGGATCGTCTGATGCAGGGGGCACCGGCACCGCTGGCTGCAGGTAACCCGGCATCTGATGCCGTTAACGATTTGCTGAACACACCAGTGTAAGGGATGTTTATGACGAGCAAAGAAACCTTTACCCATTACCAGCCACTGGGCAACAGTGACCCGGCTCATACCGCAACCGCGCCCGGCGGATTGAGTGCGAAAGCGCCTGCAATGACCCCGCTGATGCTGGACACCTCCACCCGTAAGCTGGTTGCATGGGATGGCACCACCGACGGTGCTGCCGTTGGCATTCTTGCAGTTGCTGCTGACCAGACCAGCACCACACTGACGTTCTACAAGTCCGGCACGTTCCGTTATGAGGATGTGCTCTGGCCGGAGGCTGCCAGCGACGAGACGAAAAAACGGACCGCGTTTGCCGGAACGGCAATCAGCATCGTTTAACCTTACCCTTCATCACTAAAGGCCGCCTGTGCGGCTTTTTTTACGGGATTTTTTTATGTCGATGTACACAACCGCCCAGCTGCTGGCGGCAAATGAGAAGAAATTTAAGTTTGATCCGCTGTTTCTGCGTCTCTTTTTCCGTGAGAGCTATCCCTTCACCACGGAGAAAGTCTATCTCTCACAAATTCCGGGACTGGTAAACATGGCGCTGTACGTTTCGCCGATTGTTTCCGGTGAGGTTATCCGCTCCCGTGGCGGCTCCACCTCTGAATTTACACCGGGATATGTCAAGCCCAAGCATGAGGTGAATCCGCAGATGACCCTGCGTCGCCTGCCGGATGAAGATCCGCAGAATCTGGCGGACCCGGCTTACCGCCGCCGTCGCATCATCATGCAGAACATGCGTGACGAAGAGCTGGCCATTGCTCAGGTCGAAGAGATGCAGGCAGTTTCTGCCGTGCTTAAGGGCAAATACACCATGACCGGTGAAGCCTTCGATCCGGTTGAGGTGGATATGGGCCGCAGTGAGGAGAATAACATCACGCAGTCCGGCGGCACGGAGTGGAGCAAGCGTGACAAGTCCACGTATGACCCGACCGACGATATCGAAGCCTACGCGCTGAACGCCAGCGGTGTGGTGAATATCATCGTGTTCGATCCGAAAGGCTGGGCGCTGTTCCGTTCCTTCAAAGCCGTCAGGGAGAAGCTGGATACCCGTCGTGGCTCTCATTCCGAGCTGGAGACAGCGGTGAAAGACCTGGGTAAAGCGGTGTCCTATAAGGGGATGTATGGCGATGTGGCCATCGTCGTGTATTCCGGACAGTACGTGGAAAACGGCGTCAAAAAGAACTTCCTGCCGGACAACACGATGGTGCTGGGTAACACTCATGCACGCGGTCTGCGCACCTATGGCTGTATTCAGGATGCGGATGCATTGAGTGAGGGTATTAATGCGTCTCCCCGTTATCCGAAAAACTGGAAGACATCCGGCGATCCGGCGCGAGAGTTCACCATGATTCAGTCAGCACCGCTGATGCTGCTGGCTGATCCTGATGAGTTCGTGGCCGTTCAACTGGCGTAATCATGGCCCTTCGGGGCCATTTTCTCTCTGTGGAGGAGTCCATGACGAAAGATGAACTGATTGCCCGTCTCCGCTCGCTGGGTGAACAACTGAACCGTGATGTCAGCCTGACGGGGACGAAAGAAGAACTGGCGCTCCGTGTGGCAGAGCTGGAAGAGGAGCTTGATGACACGGATGAAACTGCCGGTCAGGACACCCCTCTCAGCCGGGAAAATGTGCTGACCGGACATGAAAATGAGGTGGGATCAGCGCAGCCGGATACCGTGATTCTGGATACGTCTGAACTGGTCACGGTCGTGGCACTGGTGAAGCTGCATACTGATGCACTTCACGCCACGCGGGATGAACCTGTGGCATTTGTGCTGCCGGGAACGGCGTTTCGTGTCTCTGCCGGTGTGGCAGCCGAAATGACAGCGCGCGGCCTGGCCAGAATGCAATAACGGGAGGCGCTGTGGCTGATTTCGATAACCTGTTCGATGCTGCCATTGCCCGCGCCGATGAAACGATACGCGGGTACATGGGAACGTCAGCCACCATGACATCCGGCGAGCAGTCAGGTGCGGTGATACGTGGTGTTTTTGATGACCCTGAAAATATCAGCTATGCCGGACAGGGCGTGCGCGTTGAAGGCTCCAGCCCGTCCCTGTTTGTCCGGACTGATGAGGTGCGGCAGCTGCGGCGTGGAGACACGCTGACCATCGGTGAGGAAAATTTCTGGGTAGATCGGGTTTCGCCGGATGATGGCGGAAGTTGTCATCTCTGGCTTGGACGGGGCGTACCGCCTGCCGTTAACCGTCGCCGCTGAAAGGGGGATGTATGGCCATAAAAGGTCTTGAGCAGGCCGTTGAAAACCTCAGCCGTATCAGCAATACGGCGGTGCCCGGTGCCGCCGCAATGGCCATTAACCGCGTTGCTTCATCCGCGATATCGCAGTCTGCGTCACAGGTTGCCCGTGAGACAAAGGTACGCCGGAAACTGGTAAAGGAAAGGGCCAGGCTGAAAAGGGCCACGGTCAAAAATCCGCAGGCCAGAATCAAAGTTAACCGGGGGGATTTGCCCGTAATCAAGCTGGGTAATGCGCGGGTTGTCCTGTCCCGCCGCAGGCGTCGTAAAAAGGGGCAGCGTTCATCCCTGAAAGGTGGCGGCAGCGTGCTTGTGGTGGGTAACCGTCGTATTCCCGGCGCGTTTATTCAGCAACTGAAAAACGGCCGGTGGCATGTTATGCAGCGTGTGGCCGGGAAAAACCGTTACCCCATTGATGTGGTGAAAATCCCGATGGCGGTGCCGCTGACCACGGCGTTTAAACAGAATATTGAACGGATACGGCGTGAACGTCTTCCGAAAGAGCTGGGCTATGCGCTGCAGCATCAACTGAGAATGGTAATAAAGCGATGAAACATACTGAACTCCGTGCAGCCGTACTGGATGCACTGGAGAAGCATGACACCGGGGCGACGCTTTTTGATGGTCGCCCCGCTGTTTTTGATGAGGAAGATTTTCCGGCAATTGCCGTTTATCTCACCGGCGCTGAATACACGGGCGAAGAGCTGGACAGCGATACCTGGCAGGCGGAGCTGCATATTGAAGTTTTCCTGCCTGCTCAGGTGCCGGATTCAGAGCTGGATGCGTGGATGGAGTCCCGGATTTATCCGGTGATGAGCGATATCCCGGCACTGTCAGATTTGATCACCAGTATGGTGGCCAGCGGCTATGACTACCGGCGCGACGATGATGCGGGCCTGTGGAGTTCTGCCGATCTGACTTATGTCATTACCTATGAAATGTGAGGACGCTATGCCTGTACCAAATCCTGTAATGCCGGTGAAAGGTGCCGGGACCACCCTGTGGGTTTATAAGGGGAGCGGTGACCCTTATGCGAACCCGCTTTCAGACGTTGACTGGTCGCGTCTGGCTAAAGTTAAAGACCTGACGCCCGGCGAACTGACCGCTGAGTCCTATGACGACAGCTATCTCGATGATGAAGATGCGGACTGGACTGCGACCGGGCAGGGGCAGAAATCTGCCGGAGATACCAGCTTCACGCTGGCGTGGATGCCCGGAGAGCAGGGGCAGCAGGCGCTGCTGGCGTGGTTTAATGAAGGTGATACCCGTGCCTATAAAATCCGCTTCCCGAACGGCACGGTCGATGTGTTCCGCGGCTGGGTCAGCAGTATCGGTAAGGCGGTGACGGCGAAGGAAGTGATCACCCGCACGGTGAAAGTCACCAACGTGGGACGTCCGTCGATGGCAGAAGATCGCAGCACGGTAACAGCGGCAACCGGCATGACCGTGACGCCTGCCAGCACTTCGGTGGTGAAAGGGCAGAGCACCACGCTGACCGTGGCATTCCAGCCGGAAGGCGCAACCGACAAGAGCTTCCGTGCGGTGTCTGCGGATAAAACAAAAGCCACCGTGTCGGTCAGTGGTATGACCATCACCGTGAAAGGTGTTGCTGCAGGCAAGGTCAACATTCCGGTTGTATCCGGTAATGGTGAACTTGCTGTGGTTGCAGAAATCACCGTCACCGCCAGTTAATCCGGAGAGTCAGCGATGTTCCTGAAAACCGAATCATTTGAATATAACGGTGTGAGCGTCACGCTTTCTGAACTGTCAGCCCTGCAGCGAATTGAGCATCTCGCCCTGCTGAAACGACAGGCAGAACAGGCGGGATCCAGTCTCAATCGACAGGTGAGCGTGGAAGATCTCGTCAGAACCGGTGCTTTTCTGGTGGCGATGTCCCTGTGGCATAGCCATCCGCAGAAGACAAAGATGCCGTCCATGAATGAAGCCGTTAAACAAATTGAGCAGGAAGTGCTTACCACCTGGCCCACAGAGGCAATTGCTCAGGCTGAAAATGTGGTAATGCGTCTGTCCGGTATGTCTGAGTTTGTTGTGAATGATGCACCTGAACAGGCAGATGACGCCGGGCCAGCAGAGCCTGTTTCTGCGGGAAAGTGTTCGACGGTGAGCTGAGTTTTGCCCTGAAACTGGCGCGTGAGATGGGGCGACCCGACTGGCGCGCCATGCTTGCCGGGATGTCATCCACGGAGTATGCCGACTGGCACCGCTTTTACAGTACCCATTATTTTCATGATGTTCTGCTGGATATGCACTTTTCCGGGCTGACGTACACCGTGCTCAGCCTGTTTTTCAGCGATCCGGATATGCATCCGCTGGATTTCAGTCTGCTGAACCGGCGCGAGGCTGACGAAGAGCCTGAAGATGATGTGCTGATGCAGAAAGCGGCAGGGCTTGCCGGAGGCGTTCGTTTTGGCCCGGACGGGAATGAAGTTATCCCCGCTTCCCCGGATGTGGCGGACATGACGGAGGATGACGTAATGCTGATGACAGTATCAGAAGGGATCGCAGGAGGAGTCCGGTATGGCTGAACCGGTAGGCGATCTGGTCGTTGATTTGAGTCTGGATGCGGCCAGATTTGACGAGCAGATGGCCAGAGTCAGGCGTCATTTTTCCGGTACGGAAAGTGATGCGAAAAAAACAGCGGCAGTCGTTGAACAGTCGCTGAGCCGACAGGCGCTGGCTGCACAGAAAGCGGGGATTTCCGTCGGGCAGTATAAAGCCGCCATGCGTATGCTGCCTGCACAGTTCACTGACGTGGCCACGCAGCTTGCAGGCGGGCAAAGTCCGTGGCTGATCCTGCTGCAACAGGGTGGTCAGGTTAAGGACTCCTTCGGCGGGATGATCCCCATGTTCAGGGGGCTTGCCGGTGCGATCACCCTGCCGATGGTGGGGGCCACCTCGCTGGCGGTGGCGACCGGTGCGCTGGCGTATGCCTGGTATCAGGGCAACTCAACCCTGTCCGATTTCAACAAAACGCTGGTCCTTTCCGGCAATCAGGCGGGACTGACGGCAGATCGTATGCTGGCCCTGTCCAGAGCCGGGCAGGCGGCAGGGCTGACGTTTAACCAGACCAGCGAGTCACTGACGGCGCTGGTGAATGCCGGTGTGCGTGGTGGTGAGCAGTTTGAGGCGATCAGCCAGAGTGTGGCGCGTTTCTCCTCTGCATCCGGCGTGGAGGTGGACAAGGTCGCTGAAGCCTTCGGGAAGCTGACCACAGACCCGACGTCGGGACTGACAGCGATGGCACGTCAGTTCCATAACGTGACGGCGGAGCAGATTGCGTATGTTGCTCAGTTGCAGCGTTCCGGAGATGAAGCCGGGGCATTGCAGGCGGCGAACGAGGCCGCAACGAAAGGGTTTGATGACCAGACCCGCCGCCTGAAAGAGAACATGGGCACGCTGGAGACCTGGGCAGACAGGACAGCACGGGCATTCAAATCCATGTGGGATTCGGTGCTGGATATTGGTCGCCCGGACACTGCCCAGGGAATGCTGGAGAAAGCAGAAAAGGCTTTTGATGAGGCGGACAAAAAATGGCAGTGGTATCAGAGCCGGAGCCACCGGCGCGGTAAAACCTCAGCATTTCTTGCCAATCTCCGGGGAGCATGGGAGGACAGAGCGAATGCGCAACTTGGGCTTTCAGCCGCCACGTTGCAGGCCGATCTTGAAAAGGCCAGAGAGATGGCAGCAAAGGACTGGGCCGAGTCTGAGGCATCACGGCTGAAATATACCGAAGAGGCGCAGAAGGCTTACGAACGCCTGCAGACGCCGCTGGAGAAATATACCGCCCGTCAGGAAGAACTGAACAAGGCACTGAAAGACGGGAAAATCCTGCAGGCAGATTACAACACGCTGATGGCGGCGGCGAAAAAGGACTATGAAGCGACACTGAAAAAGCCTAAACAGTCCGGCGTGAAGGTGTCTGCAGGCGATCGTCAGGAAGACAGTGCTCATGCTGCCCTGCTGACGCTTCAGGCAGAACTCCGGACACTGGAGAAGCATGCCGGAGCGAATGAGAAAATCAGCCAGCAGCGCCGGGATTTGTGGAAGGCGGAAAGTCAGTTCGCGGTACTGGAGGAGGCGGCGCAACGTCGCCAGTTGTCCGCACAGGAGAAATCCCTGCTGGCGCATAAAGATGAGACGCTGGAGTACAAACGCCAGCTGGCTGCACTTGGCGATAAGGTCACGTATCAGGAGCACCTGAACGCGCTGGCGCAGCAGGCGGATAAATTCGCACAGCAGCAACGGGCAAAACGGGCCGCCGTTGATGCGAAAAACCGGGGGCTGACTGACCGGCAGGCAGCGCGGGAAGCCACGGAACAGCGCCTGAAGGAACAGTATGGCGATAATCCTCTGGCGCTGAATAACGTCATGTCAGAGCAGAAAAAGACCTGGGCAGCTGAAGACCAGCTTCGCGGGAGCTGGATGGCAGGCCTCAGGTCCGGCTGGAGTGAGTGGGAAGAGAGCGCCACGGACAGTATGTCGCAGGTTAAAAGTGCTGCCACGCAGACCTTTGATGGTATTGCACAGAATATGGCGGCGATGCTGACCGGCAGTGAGCAGAACTGGCGCAGCTTCACCCGTTCCGTGCTGTCCATGATGACAGAAATTCTGCTTAAGCAGGCAATGGTGGGGATTGTCGGGAGTATCGGCAGCGCCATTGGCGGGGCTGTTGGTGGCGGCGCATCCGCGTCAGGCGGTACAGCCATTCAGGCCGCTGCGGCGAAATTCCATTTTGCAACCGGAGGATTTACGGGAACCGGCGGCAAATATGAGCCAGCGGGGATTGTTCACCGTGGTGAATTTGTCTTCACGAAGGAGGCAACCAGCCG
>OHQY01000305.1_pt1 | contig 13105 bp, 6 predicted proteins | sample 1578311 | NCBI WGS metagenome assembly OHQY01 (sample SAMEA3879545, study PRJEB24766) | human gut metagenome | biome: human-associated habitat; feature: feces | place: USA | collected 1985/1987 | reverse complement strand
CCGTTTGCGAAACCGCCCGGACCGAGTTGGCGGAGGCGCTCGATCTGGATATCGACACTCTGCTGGCCCGGGAGGACTTTATCGGCGTGCTGACCCGTGAGTATGGCTTCAGCGACGAGAACCTGGAAAAATTCGCCGAGCTGCTGTTCGATTTCGCGGCCGCTTCGCCCGATCGGGACGCGACGGTCCGGCTCGCCTGCGGCATTACGGCCATTTACCGTTATCTGGACGAAAAGAAGGCTCCCGTATCCCTGAACCGCTACTACATCCTCAAGGAGTTGGAGAATATGACTGCCCGATAGCGCGGCGCCGCCGAACGGTCGCCATTCCGGTTTGTGCAGGATAAAACGCGAATGTCTGTTTTATCCTGCCTTCATTTTCACTACCTTTGTGGTAATAAATTCTGGCAGGACATGAATTTGACCAAGTATGAGCGCCGCCCGAGCCGTGAAGTTCGCATCGGACGGGTTGTGATCGGAGGTGACCGCCCGATCGCCGTGCAGTCGATGACCAATACCGACACCAAGGATACCGAAGCCTGTATTCGGCAGATCGAACGCATCTTCCGGGCCGGAGGTCCTATCGTCCGGCTGACGGCCCAGGGGCGTCGGGAGGGAGAGAATTTGGAGCGGATCGTCCGCCGTTTGCGGGAGGAGGGATGCGATGCCGCCGTCGTGGCGGACATCCATTTCGTGCCCGAAGTGGCTGCGATCGCTGCGAAATACGTGGACAAGGTGCGCATCAACCCCGGAAATTATAACTCATCGCACGGGGAGTTCGAAGCCCTCATCGACCGATGCCGGGAGCGCGGCGTGGCGATCCGCATCGGCGTGAATCACGGTTCGCTCTCGAAGCGCGTTTTCGACGAGTGGGGCGATACCCCCGAAGGGATGGTGGCCTCGGCGATGGAGTTCCTGCGCGTCTGCCGCGAAAAGGCGTTCGATCAGGTCGTGGTGTCGATGAAGTCGAGCAATACGCGGGTCATGGTGGCCGCCTACCGGCTTCTGGCGGAAGCGATGGAGCGGGAGGGGATGGATTATCCGCTCCACCTGGGCGTCACCGAAGCGGGAAACGGGATCGAAGGACGCATCAAGAGCGCTGTCGGTATCGGAGCGCTTTTGGCGGACGGTATCGGCGACACGATCCGCGTTTCGCTGACCGAAGCGCCCGAGAACGAGATCCCCGTGGCGCAGCTTTTGGTCGATCATTTTGCCCGCCGCAGCGGGGTGTTCTCCGTCAAATACCCGGAGCGCTATACGCCGACGCGATACAGCCGCCGCACTCGGGTGCAAACTCCCTTGATTCACTCCGAGTTGCCTGCCGACTGGCGGGTGATCGAAGCCCTGACCGAGAATCCTACGGCCGAACTGCGGGCTGCGATCCTGAGCCTCGACCGGGCGGACGAACCCGTCGCGGTGTGCCGCCGTTACGAGGATACGACGGTCGAAGCCGTCGCCGTCAAAGCCGCCGCCGATCTGGGGTCGCTCTTTCTGGACGGGCTGGCGGACGGCATTCGGATCGACGCGCCGCACCTTTCGGAAAAGGAGATCGCGGAGATCGAGCTGATGATCCTGCAGGCAGCCCGCGTGCGGATGTCCCGCACCGAATACATCGCCTGCCCGAGCTGCGGTCGTACGCTTTACGATATAGAGGGTACGCTCGCCGCGATCCGTGCCCGAACCTCGCACCTTAAAAATTTGAAAATCGGCGTGATGGGTTGTATCGTAAACGGACCCGGCGAGATGGCCGACGCCGATTACGGCTACGTGGGCGCCGCTCCGGGGCGTATCACCCTTTACAAGGGGCGCACGGTGGTGGAGAAGAATATCCCTCAGGAGGAGGCGCTCGATCGGCTCGTGGCGCTCATCAAGGCCAACGGCGATTGGGCCGATCCTGAAAATCAACCGGAACGACCATGACGATTCTGCCTGCAGCCTATTTGGGGTCGGTCGAATATTTCGCACACCTGCTGTGCGACGATTGCGTCATCGACCTCGGGGAACATTTTGTCAAGCGTTCGGAGCGCAATCGGGCGCAAATTCTCGCTTCGGGCGGCGTGATGGACCTCACGGTGCACGTGCGGCATGCCAACCGTCCCCGTACGCCGATGCGGGATGTGCGGCTCGACTATTCGAAGCGGTGGCAGCACCAGCATTGGATTTCGTTGGTGTCGGCTTACCGGGGATCGCCCTATTTCGATCACTACCGCTCCTCGTTCGAGCCTTTCTATCGGCGGGAATACGATTTTCTGGTCGATTACGACCTCGAACTGACGGAGGTGCTGCTTCAAAAACTGAATGTGCAGAACCGCCCCCGTATTTCGGAGCAATACGTCGAAGCCGCTCCCGGCGACCTCGATCTGAGGCCCAAACAAAAAGAGGACCCGGCGTTTCATGCCGAGTCCTATTTCCAGGTCTTTTCCGACCGGCTGCCTTTCGCGCCTAATTTGTCAGTCGCAGACCTGCTGTTTGCTGAGGGTCCCGACGCGGCGGAGCTACTAAGGCGCAGTTTCCGGTAAGGAACGTTTCGTCGTATAAATCCCCGGCTTTCGCTTCTATCTTCATCCGGCCGTTGAGCCGTACCGAGTCGCAGCGGTAGATGCACGGTGCGTATTGCTCGACCGCGAGCGTGTCGCCCGAGAGGGTTACGACCGGCTCTCCGGCCGAAGAATAGACGGTTACGGTCTGCAAGTCGCCGTTACGCTCATCCTCCCGGCGTCCGGCGATGTGGAGCGTAGGTTCGGTGTTGTTCCACAAAGCCTTGTAAAGATGGAAAGCGTCCTTGCGGCGTCGTCGGTCCAGCGTGACGAGCCCCGTAGCCTCCACGCCCTGCGGACGGCGGGCCGAGCCGTAGTCGAACAGGGTGTTGATCCAGGTTCCCCACAGCAGCGTGTCTTGTGCCAGGTATTTCGTGTAATCTTCATGAAAACGGGTCTGCCGTCCTTCCGGCTGCCAGAGCAGGCTGTTCGAGCGGCGTCGGCGAGCCGGATCGCCTTGTTGTTCGATCTGCCCCGCTTCACCGTAGCAGATGCCCGAACGGAGCTGGTTCCACCCCGACCGAAGCTGGCCGAGCCAGATTTCGAGGTCTTCCGTGCGGCCTTTGTCCCAGCCGATGTTCTGCGCCCATACGATCAGGTCGGTGATCTGGTTCAGTTCTCCGTCCTGGTTGCTGGTGGCCGCCGTCGGGCGGCTGCGGTCCATTTTTTTTGCCAGTTCGTTCAGTGTCCGCACATAGGGCACGGGGTTTTCGCCCCGTTGCCAGAGGCAGTCGAAGAGTCCCCAGATGACCACTGACGGCCGGTTGATATGCTGGGCGATGATTTCGCGCAGTTGCTGGCGACCGTTCGCCTCGAGTTGCGGGTTCGGATAATAGGAAACGTCGCTGAGGAAAGGTGCCCGGATCAGCGGCAAGTCGATCCAGACCAGTACGCCTGTGCGGTCGCAGAGGTCGTACAGACAGGGGGCGTGCGGTCCTGCGGGCGAGCGCAGGGCATTGGCTCCCAACTCGCGTATGAAAGCGAAATCTTCGGCATAGTCCTCCGCCTCCATAGCGCTACCCGTGCCCGGACGGTCGTAGTAGAGCGTTACGCCGTGAACCCGAACGAGCGAGTCGTTGAGGCGGAAACCCTCTTCGGGTGTGACGCGGATGTTGCGGAAGCCCGTGGCGATTTCGATCTCATCGCGCGAGGTGTCGCTCTCGACGGATACCCGCATTCGATAGAGGTTGGGGTGATCGAGGTCCCACAGTCGGGGATTTTCGACCGTGAAGGGGATGACGACGGGTTTGCCGTCGAGTTTGGCCTTTATCGTTTTGGCTGCGGCCTGAATTCCGTCCGGATCGAACGCTTCGAGGGTCACGCGGCAGAAGTTGTCGCCTTTCGAGATGAGGTGGATTTCGGCCTCGGCTTCGGCCCGTTCGGTCGATACGGCCCGAGGGTGGATCAGGACTCCCGACGAGCCCAGATACAGAGGCGATACGGCGGTGGGGTCGGTGACGATGAGTTCTACCTCCCGGCTGATGCCGCCGTAGATGTTGTGGATGGACGAGAGCGGCAGCACGTCGCCCGTAATGGCGTTGCTCACGGCTACGCGAAGCAGGTTTTCGCTGCCGTATTTCACCCGGTCGGTGATTTCGAAGACGAAAGCGGTCGTTCCGCCCCGGTGCTCGCCGACGTAAGTTCCGTTTACGAAGAGGTGGGCGACGCTCTCCACGCCGTAGAATTTCAGGAAGAGCCGCTTTCCGGTCCAGGTCTGCGGTACGTAGAGTTTGCGCTGATAGTCGGCGGTCGTGCGCAGGTATGGGATCGTCCCGGCCAGTGCATCGAGGTTCCAGGTGTGCGGCAGCGTGACACAGCGGGCGTTGTCGCTGCTGTTTTCGTAGCGGAACGAGAAGAGCCAGTCGTCGCAGAGCGGATATACTTCGCGGGCCTGCACACTCCAGGCGGCGATCAGCAGAAAGATCAGAAGTAACTTTTTCATTTCGATATGTATTTGGCCCCGAAAGGCATTTTCCGTAAAACCGTATTGTTCCGGATCGCTCCGAAGGAACCGGGCGGTTCCGGAGGGTTATCGGAAACAGTGGCACAAAGATACGAAACCCGGCCGATATTTTAACCTTTCCGGACGAATTACCGCATCTCGTTCCCTTTTCCGAGGTCGATTTATAAGCGCTATCTTTACCGAACGGCCGAATTATTTCGTATTTTTGCGGCCGGTTGAAATTGTCGATCCATGAGCGAGAAATCGAAAGGAACCCTTTGCGGCATCGTTGCCGCCGTGAGTTACGGGATGAATCCCCTCGGTGCTTTGTCACTCTACCGGGCGGGAATAAACACCAATTCCGTGCTGTTTTACCGCTATGCGCTTGCCGCCGTACTGCTGGCAGCCCTGTTGTTGGTGCAGAAAACTTCGCTGCGCATTACGCGCCGGGAGTTCTCCGTGCTGGGATTGCTGGGAGTGATGTTCGCCGTATCGTCGCTCACGTTGTTCATGAGTTTTCACTATATGGATGCGGGGATCGCCTCCACCCTTCTTTTCGTCTATCCGGTCATGGTGGCCGTCATCATGGCGATTTTCTTCAGGGAGCGAATTTCGCTGGTCACGGTCCTCTCCATTTCCCTGGCTCTGTGCGGAATCGCGTTGCTGTACCGGGGTGAGGGCGGTGCGGTACTCAATACTGCGGGCGTTGTGCTGGTCATGGCTTCGTCGCTCTCGTATGCGCTCTATATCGTGGTGGTCAACCGTGCTTCGTTGAATATGTCGTCGGTGAAGCTTACGTTTTACGTGCTGTTGTTCGGCGTGGCTGCGATCGTGTTGTATTCGCTGTGTTGTCCCGACCAGCCTTTGCAGCTTCTCTCGACACCCTCGATGTGGGGGGGGCGATGCTGGCTCTGATTCCTACGGTCGTTTCGCTGGTGTTGATGACCGTTGCCGTGCATGCCATCGGTTCTACTCCGACCGCTGTTATGGGGGCTTTGGAGCCGCTGACGGCAGTGGTGATCGGCGTGACTATCTTCGGTGAATTGTTCACTGCGCGGCTTGCTGCGGGTATCGGCTTGATCCTGTTGGCCGTCACCCTTATCGTTGCGGGCAAATCCCTGCATCCGGGGCGCCTGGCGGCGATTATCGGGCACCGGGGGTTTTTACGCCACAGCCGGTAGGCTCCGGTGTGGAATAATTCTACATTTTGTAGATTCACGCCACAGGATCGGCCTCGTCTGTTGCAGGCGTATTATATTGTGTATGATTCGCTTATCCGGATAGAACAGGATTGGCGCGGGGTTTGGGTAAAGTCCTTTAACCCTTTTATGGATAAAAACTACTTATGAAATGAAACCGAATCTGAAAGAGTTGAATTTGGAGAAACTGAAAAAAATAGCGGCCAAAACACCTCGTATTCGGGTGAAACTGACTCGTAAGCACTGGATCTTCATCGGCTGTGCCGTCGTGGTGCTGGTCGTTCTGCTCGTCGTGTTGCTGCGTCCCCGGCCGCAGGCCGCCGCACTGCCGGTGGTGGCCGTCGAACCGGTGCAGGTCGAAGATGTCAGCATCTATGGCGAGTACGTGGGCCGTATCCGGGCCCAGCAATTCGTCGAGATCCGGGCCCGCGTCGAAGGTTATCTGGAGAAGATGCTCTTTGCCGAGGGAACCTATATCAAGAAGGGCCAGACGCTTTTCATCATCGACCCGACGGTCTATCGCGCCCGTGCGAACAAGGCCAAGGCGCAGTTGAACAAAGCCCGGGCCCAGGCTCTGAAGGCCGAGCGCGACCTGAACCGTATTCGTCCGCTGTATGAGCAGAATGCCGCCAGTCAGCTCGACCTGGATAACGCCATCGCCTCCTACGAGAGCGCTGTGGCGGACGTGGTGGTGAGCGAAGCCGACCTTACGCAGGCTGAAATGATACTCGGCTACACGACCGTGCAGTCGCCCATTTCGGGTTACATTTCCGAGCGGAACGCCGATATCGGTACGCTCGTCGGTCCTGGCGGCAAGTCGCTGCTGGCCACCGTGGTAAAGAGCGATACGGTGCGGGTCGATTTCAGTATGACCGCGCTGGATTACCTGCGTAGCAAGGCCCGTAACGTCAATCTGGGCCATAAGGATTCGACCCGCAAGTGGGACCCCTATATTACGGTCACGTTGGCCGACGGGGCGCAGTATCCCTATCGGGGACTGGTCGATTTCGCCGATCCGCAGGTCGATCCCCAGACGGGTACCTTCTCCGTGCGGGCCGAGATGCCCAATCCCGACCATATCCTGCTCCCCGGACAGTTCACTAAGGTCAAACTGCTGCTCGACGTGCTCGAACGGGCGGTCGTGGTTCCCAAGAAGGCCCTGATTATCGAGAAGGGCGGCGCCTATGTCTTCGTCGTGCGCCGGGACAGCATCGTGGAGAAGCGTTTCGTGGAAACGGGTCCGGAAACGGGCAATAACTTCATCGTCGAACGAGGACTTGCCTCGTATGAAAATATCGTCGTCGAAGGCTATCACAAGCTGACGCACGGCATGAAGGTCGAACCCGTGGCTCCTCGTGAAGAGGAGGCGAATCCAGAGGAGGAGTAGCCCATGAAAGCCGACTTTTTCATCGACCGGCCGGTCTTTTCCACGGTACTTTCCATCATCATCGTCATCGTCGGCGCCATCGGCCTCGCGCTGCTGCCCGTCGATCAGTATCCGCAGATCGTACCGCCTGTGGTGCGTGTTTCGGCGTCCTATCCCGGTGCCGACGCGCAGACCGTGACACAGGCCGTTGCTACCCCCATCGAGCAGGAGCTGAACGGTACGCCCGGCATGATCTATATGGAGTCGTCGAGCTCCAACTCGGGCGGTTTCTCCGCGACCGTCACCTTCGATATTTCGGTCGATCCCGATCTGGCGGCCGTGGATGTCCAGAACCGCCTGAAGAAGGCCGAGGCACGCCTGCCGGCCGAGGTGGTGCAGAACGGTATTTCGGTCGAGAAACAGGCCGCCAGCAAACTGATGACCATCACGCTGCTCTCGTCCGACCCCAAGTTCGACGAAATATATTTGAGTAATTACGCCACGCTCAACGTGCTGGACATGCTGCGCCGCGTGCCCGGCGTGGGCAGCGTCTCGAACGTCGGCAGCCGCTACTACGCCATGCAGATCTGGGTGCAGCCCGACAAGCTGGCCGACCTGGGGCTGACGGTCAAGGATCTGCAATCCGCGTTGAAGGATCAGAACCGCGAGTCGGCGGCCGGCGTGCTGGGGCAGGCTCCGATGACGGGCCTCGACGTGACGATCCCCATTACGGCGCAGGGACGTTTGTCGTCGGTCAGCCAGTTCGAAGATATCGTCATCCGGGCCAATCCCGACGGTTCGATCATCCGCCTGAAAGACGTGGCGCGCATTTCGCTCGAAGCGTCGTCCTACAATACCGAAAGCGGTATCAACGGCGGTAATGCCGCCGTGCTGGAGATCAAGATGCTTCCGGGAGCCAATGCAATGGAGGTGGCCGAGGCGGTGAAGGCCCAGATGGAGGAGATCAGCCGCAATTTTCCGGAGGGTATCTCTTACGAGATTCCTTTCGATATGACTACCTACATTTCCGAATCGATCCATCACGTCTATCAGACGCTTTTCGAAGCGTTGCTGCTGGTGATTCTGGTGGTATTCCTTTCGTTGCAGAGCTGGCGGGCGACGCTCATCCCGATCGTGGCGGTCCCCATTTCGCTGATCGGCACCTTCGGCGTGATGCTCGTGTTCGGCTTCTCGCTCAATATGCTGACCCTGCTGGGTCTGATTCTTGCCATCGGTATCGTGGTCGATGACGCGATCGTCGTGGTCGAAAACGTCGATCGCATCATGAACGAGGAGGGGCTTTCGCCCTACGAAGCGACCAAGAAGGCAATGCGGAGCCTGAGCGGAGCGTTGATCGCCATGTCGCTGGTGCTGTGCGCCGTGTTCGTCCCGGTGAGCTTCCTTTCGGGCATTACGGGGCAGCTCTATCGCCAGTTTACCATTACGATCGCCGTATCGGTAATCATCTCTACGGTCGTGGCGCTGACGCTCAGCCCCGTGATGTGCGCCTACCTGTTGAAGCCCGACAGAGGCGGCCGGAAGAAACGGTTTTTCCGGTATATCAATTTCGGTCTTGCGAAAGGCAATAAGCTCTACGGCCGTATGATCGGCCGGGCGCTCGCCCATTCGCGCCGTATGTTCGCCGCCTTCGGCGTGGTACTCATCGGTATCTGGTTGATGAATAAACTCGTGCCCGAGAGTTTCATGCCGCAGGAGGATCAGGGGTATTTCACCGTCGAACTGGAACTTCCGGAAGGGGCGACCATCGAGCGTACGCGTACGGTGACCGACCGGGCGATGGCCTTTCTGATGCAGGATCCCGATGTGGAGTATGTACTCAACGTGACGGGTTCGAGTCCTCGTGTGGGCAGCAACCAGGCCCGCAGCCAACTGACAGTGATCCTCAAGTCCTGGAAGGAGCGGGAATCGGAGGATATCAGCGAAGTGATGAAACGTGTGCGCGACGAGTTGTCGCGTTATCCCGAAAGCAAGGTCTATCTTTCGACGCCTGCCGTCATTCCCGGTCTGGGAACCTCGGGCGGTTTCGAAATGGTGCTCGAAGCTCGCGGGGATGCCGGCTATGCCGATCTGCAGCGGGCGGTGGATACGTTGATGCACTATGCCGAGCAGCGGCCCGAGTTTACGGGGCTGGCCTCTTCGATGCAAGCCGATATTCCGCAGCTTTATTTCGACGTGGACCGCGACAAAGCGCAGTTGGTCGGGGTTTCGATGTCCGACATCTTCTCTACGATGAAAGCGTTCACGGGTTCGATCTACGTCAATGACTTCAATATGTTCAACCGTATATACCGTGTATATATTCAGGCCGACGCGCCTTATCGGGCTTACCGCGACAACCTGAACCTCTTCTTCGTACGGGGTGCCGACGGGGCGATGATTCCCGTCACGTCGCTCGGTACAACGCACTATACGACGGGTGCCGGTACGATCAAGCGTTTCAATATGTTCAACGCTGCGACCATCACGGGCGAAGCGGCTCACGGATACAGTTCGGGACAGGCGATGGACGAGCTGGAAAATATCGTGCGTGAGAAATTGCCTGCGTCGGTGGGCGTCGAGTGGAGCGGCCTTTCTTACCAGGAGAAGCATGTGAGTGGACAGACGGGTCTTGTGCTGGCGCTGGCTTTCCTGTTCGTCTTCCTCTTCCTCGCCGCCCAGTACGAGAGCTGGTCGGTGCCCGTCGCGGTCATTCTCTCGCTGCCCGTAGCCGGAATCGGTGCCTATCTGGGTATCTGGGTTTGCGGTTTGGAAAACAACATCTATTTTCAGATCGGCCTGGTGATGCTCGTAGGTCTGGTGGCCAAGAATGCCATTTTGATCGTAGAGTTTGCCAAGGAGGAGGTGGAAAAAGGCCGCGACGTGGTGTCGGCGGCACTCAAGGCCGCACACCTGCGTTTCCGCCCGATCGTGATGACCTCGCTGGCGTTCATCCTCGGCCTGCTGCCGCTGGTCTTCGCTTCGGGACCGGGGTCGGCCAGCCGTCAGGGCATCGGCACGGGCGTCTTCTTCGGCATGCTGGTCGCCATTACCGTCGGCATTGTCTTTGTGCCCTTCTTCTTCGTGTGGATTTACAGAATCAAAGCAAAACTGAAACGATGAGACGACTTACGATAATCATTCTGCTGGCCGCAGCGGCCGGAATGGTCTCCTGCTCGGCCGTGCGGCACTGCCAGGCGCCCGACGTCGATCTGCCGGAGCGCATCGCCGGGGAGGATTCCGACTCCCTGACCGTTGCCGACGTGCAGTGGTGGCGGTTCTACGGCGATTCGACCCTCTGCCGGATCATCGAACGCACGCTGGACAACAACCGGGACATGCTCGCCGCCGCCGCGCGCGTGGAGCGCCTGCGGGAGCTGTACCGGGTGAGCCGGGCCGAACGCCTGCCGTCGGTCACGGGAACCGCTTACGGCGACTACGAGACCAACGACTACGCCGGTGAAAAATCGAGCCGCGACCCCGGATTCGGGGCCAAAGTCACGCTCAGCTGGGAGCTGGATTTGTGGGGCAACCTGCGCTGGGCCAAGCGCAAGGGCGGGGCGGAGTATCTCTCTTCGGTCGAGGATTGGCGTGCGATGCGTATGACTCTCGTCGCGGAAGTTGCGACGGCCTATTTTCAGTTGATGGCTTTGGATAACGAGCTTTCCATCGTGCGTCGTACGCTCCGAACGCGCAGCGAGGGTGTGCAGCAGGCGCAGTTGCGGTTCGAGGGCGGTCTTACCTCCGAAACCGTTTACCAGCAGGCCAAAGTGGAATACGCTTCGACGGCGACCCTGATTCCGGATCTGGAGAGCAGGATCGAAATTATGGAAAACAGTATTGCATTGCTTATGGGAAAATCTCCTGACTGGGAGGTGTTGCGCGGTCAAATGAATATCGAAGCCGAGTTTCCGGACAGTCTGCCTGTCGGTCTGCCTTCGGGACTGTTGCAGCGGCGTCCCGACGTACGGGCTTCCGAACAACAGTTGCGTTCGGCGATGGCTTCGGCGGGGATGGCCTATGCAGATCGTTTTCCCCGGCTGACCTTCAATCTGGTAGGCGGTTGGGAGAACGATGCGTTGCAGGGTTTCTTTCGCTCCCCGTTCTCGTATGTGGCCGCTGCGATCGCCGCTCCGGTCTTCGGCTTCGGACGCAAGCAGGCCAAATATCGTGCGGCATTGGCGGCATGCGACGAAGCCCGGCTGGGGTACGAGAAGAAGGTGCTGGAGGTTTTCAAGGAAGCCAACGATGCGGTAGTCACTTACCGTAACGTCCGCAAAACGGCCGCGTTGAAGGTCGCTCTGCGCGATGCTGCCCGCAAATACGTCGAACTGGCCAATTTGCAGTACCGGGGCGGCAGTATCAATTATATCGACGTGCTGGATGCCCAGCGCCGGTATTTCGATGCCCAGATCGGTTTGAGCAACGCCGTACGGGACGAACACCTCGCTTTGGTGCAGCTCTATAAGGCGTTAGGCGGCGGCTGGGGAGTGGTGGCGGAATAGCTTTCTGTTGTCAGATAGTCGGATTTAGCATTAAAAACCGGTTCTGAAGGGTTGTATGACAGTTTTTTTGATTTTTGTCTCGTAAATTTCCGGGCAAAAATTTTGAGGAATAAAAAAAACCGTTTATATTTGCACTCCGAAATACCACTAATGCGGAAATAGCTCAGTTGGTAGAGCACAACCTTGCCAAGGTTGGGGTCGCGAGTTCGAGTCTCGTTTTCCGCTCTTAATAAACGAGTGATAATCAATGAATTATCGCTCGTTTTTCTTTTTGCGGGTGCGAAATAAAACTCTCCATAATGCCTTTTTCGCGCCGTTTTCCGAAGAATGTTTTACCATTTGTTTAACCATGTTTTACGGCGGTAAAACACCACCCGCGTCTGTCTGCATAATGCCGCAACATTATGAGTGTCAGCATCAATGCCATTTGCAGAAAAGACCGCATCAATCAAAACCGCACCACGAACATCTACCTGCGTTTTACCGTCAATCGCCGCAGCCGCTATGTAAGTACGGGAATCAATATCCCTGCCGACGATTGGGATTTCGACACCCAAACGCTTAAAACGCAGAATCCTGCCGTTCAGCTACGGATTTACGAGCAAATCGAGAAATACGACAAGCGCATCAAACGGCTTGAAGCGTTGGAGGTCCCCGTAACGCTGGACAACGTGCTGGAAACCGACGGACGGAGGGTCTATTGCACGATAGCCGAATATTTCCGTCGCACGATTGCACAGTTGGAATCAGTCGGTAAAATCGGCTCGACATCAAAACACAAGGTCACGTTTTCACTCCTGCAACAATTCCGCTCGACCAACATCCGTTTCGACGAAATTACGGTCGGCTACCTGCGTGATTTCGAACTGTTCCTAATGAAAAAGGGGAACAAAAGCAATTCGATAGCCACGAAATTCAGCGTTCTGAAAGCCGTCTATAATAAGGCTCTTGCCGAGGGGATTTTCACCACGCCGCACAGTCCGTTTCTGCAATTCAAAATCGGACGGTTGTGGACAGCCACCCGCAAACGTGCTATCCGCAAGGAGGATGTGCAACGGCTGATGCAGGCGGAGATACCCGCCGACGGTTCAGCCTATTTGGATTTCGCACGGGACATTTTCCTGTTTTCCTACCTCTCGGCAGGCATCAATTTTAAGGACATCGCCACCCTGCGTTACTGCGATATGGACGAGGAAAGAATCTACTATGCCCGCCACAAAACCAGCAAGGAGATGACCTGCCACCTCTCGGAACAGTCGAAAGCGATTATCGGCAAATACGCCAAATCCGACCATGCGGACGATGATTATATTTTCCCGATACTCGACCGCCGCATACACAAGACCGAGCAACAGATTTACGACCGAGTGCGCAAGGTGCTGAAACACGTGAACAAGGCCCTGCACGAGTGGAGCCGATTATTGGGGCTGAAAATCGAACTGACTACCTATGTCGCTCGGCACACGTTCGCAACGGTCTTGAAGCGGTCGGGAGTGAATATTGCCATCATTTCCGAATCGCTCGGCCATTCCGATTTATCGACTACCCAAATCTATTTGG
>OHQY01000298.1_pt1 | contig 13233 bp, 7 predicted proteins | sample 1578311 | NCBI WGS metagenome assembly OHQY01 (sample SAMEA3879545, study PRJEB24766) | human gut metagenome | biome: human-associated habitat; feature: feces | place: USA | collected 1985/1987 | reverse complement strand
AGCAACGCCTTGCTCCAACCTTTGTTAACCTTAAATCTAATACTATGAAAAACACGTTGCAAAGGTACGTGTTTTAGTGAATTTTGCAAATAAAACAACTAAAAAAATATGTTTTCTAACACGTTTTAATACTTTTGTCCTATTTGTTAAGGATGAGGACTTTTTTTATTTACTTGTATTTTGTCTTTTTTACATATAAAACCGTATATTTGTTGCCACTTTTGCAAAAGGATAAAAACGAATGGTTTCAGTAGATAATTTGAAAGTAGAGTTTGGAGTAACGCCTCTGTTTGAGGATGTGTCATACGTTATCAATAAGAGAGATCGTATTGCGCTGGTCGGGAAGAATGGGGCCGGTAAGTCTACTATGCTTAAGATATTGGCAGGAATACAGGCGCCTACTTCAGGTAGTGTTTCTGTTCCGCGTGATGTGACGATAGGCTATCTGCCTCAAGTCATGATTCTGAGTGATAAACATACTGTGATGGAAGAGGCGGAGATGGCTTTTGAACATATCTTTGAGTTGCAGGCTAGTATTGAGAGAATGAATCAGGAGTTGGCGGATAGAACAGATTATGATTCAGAAAACTATCGTAAACTGATTGAGAAATTCACCCATGACAATGAACGCTTTTTGATGATGGGAGGTACCAATTATACAGCTGAGATAGAACGTACATTGATGGGGTTGGGATTTAGCCGGGAGGATTTTAACCGTCCTACATCTGAGTTCAGTGGTGGATGGCGTATGCGTATAGAGTTGGCCAAGTTGCTGTTGCGACGGCCCGATGTGTTGCTGTTGGACGAGCCTACCAATCATCTGGATATAGAAAGCATTCAATGGTTGGAAAACTTTTTGAAGACAAGTGCGGGAGCCGTTGTATTGGTGAGCCACGACCGTGCATTTATTAATAATGTGACCAATCGTACGATTGAAATATCTTGCGGGCATATCTATGATTATAAAGTGGCTTACGATGAGTTTGTGGTATTGCGCAAAGAACGTCGTGAGCAGCAATTGCGTGCATACGAGAACCAGCAGAAGCAAATTCAGGATACAGAAGATTTCATAGAGCGTTTCCGTTATAAGGCTACCAAGGCTGTACAGGTGCAGAGCCGTATCAAGCAATTGGAAAAAATAGTTCCTATTGAAATTGATGATGAAGATAATTCAGCCTTGCGGTTGAAGTTTCCGCCTGCCATGCGTTCCGGCAATTATCCGGTCATTTGTGACGGGGTGAAGAAAGCATATGGCAGTCATATCGTTTTTCACGATGTGACTTTGACTATTAATCGAGGTGAGAAGGTAGCTTTTGTCGGAAAGAATGGGGAAGGTAAGTCCACTTTGGTGAAATGTATAATGGACGAAATCCCATACGAAGGTAAACTGACCATCGGGCACAACGTACAGATTGGTTATTTTGCTCAGAATCAGGCTCAGATGTTGGATGAAAATCTGAGTGTCTTTGATACGATTGATTATGTGGCAAAAGGGGATATTCGTTTGAAGATTCGTGATATTCTGGGAGCATTCATGTTTGGAGGTGAGGCTTCTGATAAAAAAGTAAAGGTACTGTCGGGTGGGGAGCGGAGTCGTCTTGCCATGATAAAACTTTTGTTAGAACCGGTGAATTTCCTTATTTTGGACGAACCTACCAATCATCTGGATATGCGTTCAAAGGATGTATTGAAAGAAGCTATCAAGGAATTTGATGGAACGGTGATTGTTGTTTCTCATGACCGTGAGTTCTTGGATGGACTGGTGACCAAAGTTTATGAATTCGGAGGTGGAGTAGTAAAAGAACACATTGGCGGCATTTATGATTTTTTACAGAAAAAGAAAATAGAGAGTCTGAATGAGTTGCAGCTTTCGGCTTCTCCTACTGTGTCTGCCACTAAAAAGGAAGAACTCGAAACGGTTAGTGAGAACAAATTATCTTATGAGGCGCAAAAGGAATTGAATAAGAAAATTCGCAAATTGGAGAAACGAATTGCGGATTGTGAACAGAAAATAGAAAAGCTGGAAACTGAGATTGGCGAGGTGGAAGCTGATATGGCTACTCCCGAAGGTGCATCGGATATGGCTTTGTATGAAAAGCATCAGAAACTGAAAAAGGACTTGGATCAGACGGTAGAAGAATGGGAAACCGTTTCTATGGAATTAGAAGAGATGCAGGGAAGTTAAAGTATGTATCATATATATAGAACAAATGAAAGCAAAACATTATTTACCAATGGCTGTATTGGCTCTGGCAGTAGCTGCCGGATGTGACAGTAAAAAGGAAGCCGTCATGACTTCGGGTATAGACTTGACAAATTTGGACACTACGGCTGTTCAAGGAGCTGATTTTTATCAGTATGCTTGTGGCGGATGGATGAAGAAACACCCTCTGACCAATGAATATTCCCGTTTTGGCTCATTCGATATGCTTGCTGAAAATAATCGGGAACAACTGAAAGGATTGATTGTGGAAATTGCTGCCGGGCAGAATGCGCAAGGTACAATAGGTCAGAAAATAGGGGATATCTATAAATTGGCTATGGATAGTGTGAAACTGAATGCGGATGGAGTAACTCCTATTCAAGCTGATTTGGAAAAGATTGCTTCAGTGAAGGATAAATCGGAAATAGTTCCTTTGATGGCGGAACTGGCTCATAGCGGTGTATTCCCTTATTTCAGTTTCTATGTGGGTGCCGATATCATGGACAGCAAGAGCAATTTGTTTCAATTGTATCAAGGGGGTATCAGTCTGGGTGAAAAAGAATATTATCTGGACAATGATGATGTGACTGTCAATATCCGTAATAAGTATAAGGAACATATTGTAAAGATGTTCCAATTGGCTGGTTTTGATGAGGCTGCCGCTAAAAAGAAAATGGAGGCTGTAATGGATATCGAAACCCGTATTGCAAAAGCTTCTTTTAGTGCGGTGGAACAGCGTAACCCTGCGGCCAATTATCATAAAATGTCTTTGGATGAATTAAAGAAAGAGATTCCGGGCATTGACTGGGATGCTTTCTTGAATGGTATAGGCGTGAAAGGGGTGACTGAACTGAGTGTTTCTCAAGTGGAGCCGATTAAAGAGGTTGAGAAAATTATCAATAGCTTGCCGGTTGAAAATCAGATCGCTTATATGCAATGGAGTCTGATAGACAGGGCTGCCGGTTACTTGAGTGATGATTTGGTGGCACAAAATTTTGATTTTTATGGAAAAACACTATCCGGAAAACAGGCTAACCAACCTCGTTGGAAGCGTGCTGTAAGTACTGTAAATGGAGTACTGGGTGAAGCGGTAGGTCAGATGTATGTGGAGAAATATTTTCCGGCAGCCGCAAAAGAACGTATGGTGCAGTTGGTAAAGAATCTGCAGACCGCATTGGGAGAACGTATTCGGAATTTGGAATGGATGGGTGACAGCACAAAGATTAAAGCTATTGAGAAGTTGAATTCTTTTTATGTAAAGGTTGGCTATCCTGATAAGTGGAGGGATTATACCGGTTTGAATATTGAAAAAGATTCTTATTGGGCCAATGTGAAGCGTGCTACAGAATTCGAACTGGATTATATGTTATCCAAGGCAGGAAAGCCGGTTGACAGAGATGAATGGGGAATGACTCCGCAGACTGTCAATGCATATTATAATCCGACCACGAATGAGATTTGTTTTCCGGCGGGTATTCTTCAATATCCGTTTTTTGATATGAATGCTGATGATGCATTTAATTATGGAGCTATTGGCGTGGTTATCGGTCATGAAATGACTCATGGATTCGATGATCAGGGACGTCAGTTTGATAAGGATGGTAATTTGAAAGATTGGTGGACAGCCGAAGATGCCAAACGTTTTGAAGAACGTGCTCAGGTAATGGTGAATTTCTTTGATAGCATCCAGGTTTTGCCGGGACTCAATGCCAACGGTTCTTTGACTTTAGGTGAGAATATAGCCGATCATGGTGGTTTGCAGGTTTCTTTCCAGGCGTTCAAGAATGCGACAAAAGATGCTCCCCTGCTGGTAAAAGACGGATTTACTCCGGAACAGCGCTTCTTCTTGTCATACGCCGGAGTGTGGGCTGGCAATATCCGCGACGAGCAGATTCGTTTGCAAACCAAGTCTGATCCACATTCATTGGGCAGATGGCGTGTGAACGGAGCACTCCCTCAAATAGGTGCATGGTATGATGCTTTTGGCATTAAAGAGGGGGATCCTATGTATTTGGCTCCTGAAAAACGTGTTTCTATTTGGTAAGCTTTGTATGTAAAAGATAATAAGAAAGCATGGTAATTGCTGAGAATTCGGCATTTACCATGCTTTCTTTTTGGAATTTACATGATAAACACCTATTTTTGTGCCCGATGAAACGGAGACGATACATAGCATGGGTATTGATGTTGGTCAGCATTATCATGTTGACAGCATCTGTTCTGCCTCATCATCATCACCGGGAAATTCTTTGTTTGCAGCATGATATGACTTTGTGCGGCTGTCAATGTTCCGTGCAGCATCAGCAGCATAATAATAGTTCTGATGAGAATCATACATGTAATGCCGGATGTGTGACCAAGTTTAAAAGTGTAACTCCGGATCGGGCCCAAGACAGTGTTTCTCCTGATTATTCGTTTTGTTTGCTGTTATATACGGTGACGGATGTATTGGCGCTTTCATTGCGGTTGACAGAACACAACACATTACCTTATAATTACTATTTAGAAAAACTGCATTCTACGTGTCTTCCCCACGTAAAGGGGTTGCGTGCTCCTCCTTGCGATGTTCTTGCTTAACAGATAGAAAGTTTATCTTTTTATCCGCAACTTTGTTGCATTTTCTTTACACTAATTTTGCATTTAATAAAAAGTAAGAACAAATAATATCATCATGAAGAAACTTATCTTTATGGGAGTCTTAGGCTTGTTCCTCTTAGGCTCTTGCAACAGTAAATCGGGTCATGATCACGAAGGACACGATCATGGAACGGAGGAAGCACATAATCACGACCACGAAGGGCATGACCATAATCACGAAGGGCATGACCATGAAAAAGAAAACCACGACCATGAGAATGAAGGTCACGAAGGGCATAATCATGAAGCGGAAGCTTCTGCAGCCGGACATTCCGATGAGATAATTCTGGCTCCAGAAAAAGCAAAAGCAGCCGGGGTAGAATCGGAAATAATCCGGCCTGAATCATTCCGTCAGGTGATAACGACCAGCGGTCAGGTGCAGGCAGCACAAGGCGATGAAAGCGTAGTAGTCGCCAATGTAGCCGGTGTGGTTTCTTTCCGCCATCCGGTAACGGACGGTATGAGTGTGAGCAAGGGGGCTCCCATTCTGAATATCTCTGCTGAGAATATGCCGGACGGAGACCCTGTAAAACGTACCCGTATCGCATATGAAACCGCCAAAAAAGAATATGAACGTGCCGCCAAGTTGGTAAAAAGTCAGATAATATCGCAGAAAGATTTCAATGCCATTAAGGAGAGTTATGAAAATGCATTATTGGCATACGAGGCTATTTCAAAGAACCAGACCAAGACAGGTGTGTCCGTCACAGCTCCTTTAGGTGGTTATATCAAGAATTGTCTGGTGCAGGAAGGTGACTATGTGTCGGTAGGCCAGCCTTTGGTGAGTATCACTCAGAACCGTCGTCTGTTCCTTCGTGCAGATGTTTCCGAGAAATATTATGGTTATCTGCATAGCATCCAGTCGGCAAACTTCAAGACTCCATACGATAATAAGGTATATGAGCTGGGTGAGTTGAAAGGGCGTCTGCTTTCTTATGGTAAAGCATCCGGTGGTACTTCTTTTTATGTGCCTGTAACTTTCGAATTTGATAATCGGGGAGATGTGATTCCCGGTTCGTATGTGGAGGTGTATCTGCTCTCGTCGGAAATGCCCGATGTGCTGGCCTTGCCTGTTACGGCACTGACCGAAGAACAAGGTTTGTACTTTGTTTATCTGCAACTGGATGAGGAAGGATATAAGAAACAGGAGGTAACTTTGGGAGCGAGCAACGGAAAGAAAGTGCAGATTCTGACCGGTTTGAAAGCCGGTGACCGTGTGGTAACAAAGGGAGCTTATCAGGTGAAATTAGCGTCGGCTAGCAATGCGATTCCGGCTCATAGTCATGAACATTAATCAGCCGTCCTATGCTAAATAAGATTATACATTTTTCCCTTCAGAACCGTATATTGGTTCTGGTGGCGTCGGTTTTGCTGCTTATCGGCGGTACTTACACGGCTTTTCATACGGAAGTCGATGTGTTCCCCGATTTGAATGCGCCGACTGTAGTGATTATGACCGAAGCGAATGGTATGGCCGCCGAAGAGGTGGAACAATTGGTAACCTTTCCTGTAGAAACTGCCGTGAACGGTGCGACCCATGTGCGCCGGGTGCGTTCATCTTCCACCAATGGCTTTTCCGTTGTGTGGGTGGAATTTGAATGGGATACCGATATCTATCTGGCCCGTCAGATTGTCAGTGAGAAATTGTCCTTGGTCAGCGAGGAGCTGCCCGAGAATGTAGGTAAACCTACCATGGGACCTCAGTCTTCTATTTTAGGTGAGTTGCTGATTATCGGTCTGACTTCGGATACTACTTCCATGCTCGATCTCCGTACACTGGCAGACTGGACTATCCGTCCGCGCCTGCTCTCTACGGGAGGTGTGGCACAGGTTGCCGTGCTGGGAGGTGATATCAAGGAATATCAGGTGTTGCTTGACCCTGCCCGCATGAAACATTACAATGTTACGTTGGCAGAGGTGATGAACGTTACCCGTAACATGAATCAGAATGCCAATGGCGGAGTGATTTATGAATATGGAAACGAATATATTGTTCGCGGGGTGCTTTCCAGTCATGATGTGGATCAGTTGTCACGTTCCGTCATCAAGACGGTGGAAGGGGTGCCCGTTACATTGGAGGATATTGCCGATGTGAAGATTGGTTCGCAGGAACCCAAACTGGGTACTGCTTCGGAGAGAGGAAAACCTGCCGTACTGCTGACCGTTACCAAACAACCCAAGACCGGGACTATTGAACTGACAGAGCAGTTGGAAGCCGCATTGAAGGATTTGCAGAAGAATCTTCCGGCTGATGTACACGTTTCTACAGATATTTTCCGTCAGAGCCGTTTTATTGAAAGCTCTATCGGTAATGTGAAGGATTCGTTGTATGAAGGTGCTGTTTTTGTGGTGATTGTTCTCTTCCTGTTCCTTGCCAATGTACGTACCACGGTTATTTCATTGGTAACCCTTCCGTTGTCATTGATTGTTTCTATATTGACTCTTCACTATATGGGACTCACCATCAATACCATGAGTTTGGGTGGTATGGCCATTGCCATTGGTTCGTTGGTGGATGATGCCATTGTGGATGTGGAAAATGTATGGAAGCACTTGCGTGAGAATCGCTTGTTGCCCGAAGGGGAACGTAAGAGCGTGATTGAAGTCGTGTTCAATGCTTCGAAGGAAGTGCGTATGCCTATCTTGAACTCTACCTTGATTATTGTAGTCAGCTTTGTTCCTTTGTTTTTCCTGACAGGAATGGAAGGGCGTATGCTGGTTCCGTTGGGCATTGCCTTTATTGTGGCGTTGTTTGCTTCTACGGTAGTGGCTTTGACACTGACTCCGGTACTGTGCAGCTATCTGTTAGGTAATAATAAAAGCAAAGGATTGCCCAAAGAGGCATTTGTGGCCGTATGGATGAAAAAGCATTACCGCAATGCCTTGTTATGGTCCTTGAATCATGAATCCGCAGTATTGGGTTTTACGGGTGGACTGTTTGCGGTGGCATTGGTTATGTTTTTTACATTAGGACGCAGTTTCCTGCCATCTTTCAATGAAGGTTCGTTCACCATTAATATCAGTTCATTGCCGGGAATTTCTTTGGCAGAATCGGATAAAATGGGACACCGTGCAGAAGAGTTGCTGATGTCTATTCCCGAAATACAGACTGTAGCCCGTAAAACGGGACGTGCCGAACTGGATGAGCATGCATTAGGGGTTAACGTGAGTGAAATTGAGGCCCCGTTTGAATTGAAAGACCGTTCCCGCCAGGAACTGGTAGCCGATGTGCGTGCCAAGTTATCTACCATTACCGGTGCGAATATCGAAATAGGCCAACCTATCAGCCACCGTATCGATGCCATGCTTTCGGGTACCAAGGCCAACATTGCCATCAAACTGTTTGGTAATGATTTGAACAAGATGTTTGCCATCGGTAATCAGATAAAGGATGCCATCAGCAGTGTGGAGGGTATTGCCGACTTGAATGTGGAACAACAAATCGAACGTCCGCAGCTCAAGATTGTTCCCAAACGCGAGATGCTTGCCAAATTCGGTATTTCTTTACCGGAGTTTGCCGAGTTTGTATCAGTGAACATGGCGGGTGAAGTTGTTTCACAGGTATATGAAGAAGGCAAAGCGTTTAATCTTATTGTCCGTACCAAGGATGAGGTGCGTGATGAGATGGAGAAGGTGCGCAACCTGATGATTGATACCGGTGACGGTCAGAAAATCCCTGTCAACTATGTAGCCGATGTGGTTTCTGCCATGGGACCGAATACCATCAGCCGTGAGAACGTGAAGCGTAAGATTGTGATTTCGGCCAATACCAGCGGTCGTGATTTGCGCAGCGTGGTGAATGATATACAGGAACGGATTGATGCGCAAATCAAGCTTCCCGAAGGATATCATGTGGAATATGGCGGTCAGTTTGAAAGCGAGCAGGCGGCCAGCCGTACGCTGATGCTCACTTCGTTTATGAGTATCGTGGTTATCTTCCTGTTGCTTTATACCCAGTTTAAGAATGCAGCCCAAAGTGGAGTCATTTTGTTGAATTTGCCTTTGGCGTTGATTGGTGGGGTATTTGCATTGATGATAACAACGGGTGAGATAAGCATTCCGGCTATTATCGGCTTTATCTCGTTGTTTGGCATTGCTACCCGTAATGGTATGTTGTTGATAAGTCATTACAATATGTTGCGCGAAGAAGGTATGGATTTGAAAGAAAGCATTCTTCACGGTTCGTTAGACCGTTTGAACCCTATCCTGATGACTGCGTTGTCTTCCGCGCTGGCTTTGATACCTTTGGCATTCCGTGGCGATTTGCCGGGTAATGAAATACAAAGCCCGATGGCGAAAGTTATTCTTGGAGGTCTTTTGACATCGACTTTCCTGAACGCTTTCATTATTCCGATTGTTTATGAACTGATGAACCGAAAGAAGAAATAATAGAAATAATATGAAACGAATCTTAGTTATAATAGCCCTCTGCTCTCCCTTGCTGATGCAGGCCCAGAGTATTGAGCACATTTTGAAAAGCATCGAGCAGAACAATAAAGAGCTCAAGGCACAGAAACATGCCGCCGATGCGACCAAGATGGAAAACCGGACAAACAACAACTTGCCTGATCCTACGGTGAGCTACAGCTCTTTTTACAGTAATGGTGCCGAAGGTGGTCACGGTACGGAATTCGTTGCTTCGCAAGGTTTTGATTTTCCTACTCAGTATATTGCCCGCAACCGGCAGGCTACTTTGCAGAACGAAGCGGTGGACAAGCAACAACAGGCTGCCCGCCGGGATATTCTGCTGAATGCGAAGAATCTCTGTCTGGACCTTATTCTGTTGAATCAGGAAAAGACATTGATGGATATCCGTATGAAAAATGCGGATGAATTACAGGCACTTTACGAGAAACGTCTGACTGCCGGTGATGCGAATATACTGGAAGTCAACAAAATCAAGATGGAGCGTATGAACGTGCAGACGGAAGTTGCCCAAAACAGCGCAGCCCACCGCACTGCCTTGCAATCTCTGCTTGCCATGAACGGCAACATGCCTTTAGAATTTGCTGAAACCACATACCCTGCCATACAGGAAATCAATGATTACAATGTCATGCGGGATGAAGTGATGGCATCAGACCTTGACTTGCAGGCCGCCGTCGCCACTGCCCGTGCCGCCGAGAAGCAGGTTTCGGTAGACCGTCAAGGATGGTTGCCGAAACTGGAAGCCGGTTTTCGCCGTAACACGGATGATGCGGTTTCGATGAATGGTTTTGTGGTAGGGGGCTCCTTGCCTTTGTTTCAGAATCGTAAAAAGGTAAAGATAGCCAAGGCACAGGCTATCAGCGCACAATTGATGCAAGAAAATGCTAAAGATCAGGTTGAAGCTTCTCTGATGTCTCTCTTCAATGAGATGCAGCAGTTGAAGGATGCCATGAATGCGTATGATGTCCCTTTGATGTACCGTTCGCTGGATTTATTGAAGCAGGCATTGACCGAAGGACAAATTTCATTGATTGAATATTTTGTGGAAACGGAAAGTATTTATAAGAATCTTCAGGCGTATATGCAGATTGAGAATCAATACCAGAAGGTGATGGCGAATATCTATAAGAACAACCTGTAGGATGTTAATATCCGCTGAGATATAGTAGTGTAGGGGGGATGTTATAGTTGACATCGCCCCTAAAACTTATCTTGTCGGTTCAGTAAGTAAAATATAAAAAATGAATAGGAAATGAATTTAGAAGAGGTATTGAACTTCCGCCGGTCTGTGCGGAGGTATGATAAAAATAAACCGATAGACCCGGAAAAGGTGAAACATTGTCTTGAACTGGCTACGCTGGCTCCCAATAGTTCCAATATGCAATTGTGGGAATTTTATCAAATAACGAATCCCGGACTGATGGCGAAAGTTTCAGAAGCTTGTTTAGGGCAGTCGGCTGCTTCTACGGCTTCGGAAATTGTTGTTTTTGTTACTCGTCAGGATTTGTATAAAAAGCGTGCTAAATTTGTGCTTGACTTTGAAGAAGGAAATATCAGGCGCAATAGTCCGAAAGAGCGTCAGGAAAAACGTATTAGGGACAGGAAGCTGTATTATGGTAAACTGATGCCTTTCATTTATGCAAGGTTTTTCGGGCTTCTAGGGCTTTTCAGGGTGATATTGGCGAGAACCATCAGCCTGTTCCGCCCTATGATGCTGGAAGTTTCGGAATGCGATATGCGTGTGACGGTAAATAAATCCTGTGCCCTTGCTGCCCAAACCTTTATGATTGCCATGGCAAACGAAGGCTATGACACTTGTCCGCTGGAAGGTTTTGACAGTAGGCGGATGAAGAAACTATTGAAGCTGCCCCATGGGGCAGGCATCAATATGGTTATACCTTGCGGCATACGGGATGGGAACAAAGGCATTTGGGGAGAACGGGGCAGGGTTCCTTTCGATGAAATCTATCATAGGATATAAGAGAACAGGGTATTTCTGGCGGGTGATGAAGGTGTATTCCCTTAGATATTCCATCAGCATGCCGAATCGCTCTTCCTGAGTGTGCTTGGAAGAAGACGTCTTGAAACCGTATGTGGGGTCTGCGTGTTCCAGTTCCTTTTCACCCTTTCTGTATACTTCTTTGACAAAATGGCGTGTCGGATTGAATTTGACACTGTCGAAGTGCTTTGGCCGGAAATTATAAGAATGCCGGTTACATCCTTTTTTTGATTCTCGATAAAATCCGGAAACGGTTGTTGTTCGGACGGCATAAAAAATGTGCCTGAAGAATTGGGCTGCCTTTTATGACAGAGTGACTTCCGGCACATTTTTTCTTGTTTATTCCTGTTTATTTCTTTTTCTTCTTAGCTTCTTTCGCCCATTCTTTAGCTCCCTGCTCTTTCAGTTTCGCGGTGAAAGCCTTTGCTTTTTCCATGCTTGCGTTTTCGTCTTCGGGTGAAGCGTATGCATGTTTGTAACCTTTGGTCACGTTCCATTCACCTCGTGTGAAGTCCGGGAAGGCTACTGCCGCACAGCCGTTATCCATAGAGATAGCTCCCAGTTCGGCCAAACAGCACCATTCGGCCAGGTCATATACATCCATGTCCAAAGGCAGTCCGTTTTGCAGGCAATATACCAGACGGCTGTCCATGATGAAGTCCATACCGCCATGGCCGCCGACTTCTTTTGCCATTTCACCATATTTCTTTAAGATAGGATGCTGGTATTTCTCAACAAGTGCTTCCATTTCTGCCTGGGGTAAGAATCCGTGAGAGTTCAAATCGTCTACTTTGGGTTGCACACCCGATGCGGTCAGTTGTGCTGCATCCAAAGCATATCCTTCAACGGGATATTTATTGGCAAACCCTTTGCTTCCTGTCAGTTGGTACAGGCGGTTGTAAGGTTGGGGAGTCATTACATTATGTTGGATTTCAATAACTTTTCCATTTGCTGTGCGAAGCAGGGTGGTGGTATGGTCTCCGTTACGGAATTCTTTACATTCTTCGCCGGTTCTCTTCTCCACTAAATCTTTACCAACAACAGATTTGGTATCCATAGCTACTAAAGTGGTTATACGGTCACCACGATGGATATCCAATGCTTGTGCTACAGGACCCAGGCCGTGAGTGGCATATACATCACCCCGGTGTTTCATGTTATAATCCAAACGCCATCCCAGTTTGTCTTCTTTGCCGTTTTTCCAATAATGATCCCAGAATGGGCTTAAATTGTGAATGTAGGCTCCTTGGGCACGGATTACTTCGCCAAATACACCTTGTTGTGCCATATTCAGTGTATTCATTTCAAACCAGTCATAGCAACAGTTCTCAAGAATCATGCAATGCTTGCGGGTTTTTTCACTCAGGTTGATTAAGTCCCAGCATTCTTGCAGGTTCATGGCCGAGGGAACTTCAATAGCTACATTTTTACCGTTTTCCAATGCGCATTTTGCTACCGGGAAATGATGCAACCAGTCTGCGGCGATATAAACTAAATCTATGTCTGTACGTTTACATAATTCTTCATATCCCTTTTCTCCGGAATAAATGGCAGCTTTCGGCATAGATGCTTTCTTTAGGATATCCTGACATTTTTCTGCACGGGATGCTTCATAATCACAAAGGGCCACAATTTGTGTACCGGGAATATAAGTGAAGCGCTCTACGGCTCCGGGGCCTCGCATTCCCAATCCGACAAATCCTACGCGGACTACCTCCATTTTAGGGGTGGTTAAGCCTAATACGCTTTTCTGGCCGGCCGGACGTTCAGGAGTATCAATCACAATGGTTCCTTTGTCCCATGTCCAGGAATCTCCTGAACTTACGGTTTGTGCTGTCGTGGTTTGTGGTAAGCACATGCATAGGGTTGTACCCATACATAAGCTTATCATCAATGATTTAAAGGTTCTCATACTTTTTGAATTTAAAGATTAAAATTTAAAAATATAGGTTGTTTCTTGAGTCAA
>OHQY01000297.1_pt1 | contig 13243 bp, 10 predicted proteins | sample 1578311 | NCBI WGS metagenome assembly OHQY01 (sample SAMEA3879545, study PRJEB24766) | human gut metagenome | biome: human-associated habitat; feature: feces | place: USA | collected 1985/1987 | reverse complement strand
CCTATCATCTTCATATGCCATCTTATTTTTTAGAGACATTTACTGAATATCCCATCTTAAACATGCTTCAGCAGCCTTAAGCGTCATAGTGTCTGAAACAAACGGTGATGCTTTCAGTGATGCCATTGATTCAATGTGGATATACATCAGTAATATCCATAGCAACCTGAATTATTTTTCAGCCCGGCCCGAAGGCACTTTCAAAACAATCAGCTTCGGGTTGAAACCCAGCACTAACCGTACAGAATTCAACAATAATTTTGTATCGGTGTTCCCCTCTCAGCCTAATCCTATGTTTCAAATCTTTGTACAGTTAAGTAACGGAACAATAAAGCATTACCAACAAAAACTAACTACACAACTTAATGCCGGGACAAGAACAACAGTCAACCTGAGTATGGACGGTGTACTACTGGAAGAGGGAGATACCGGAGAATTCCAGATAGACAAATGGAAAGAACAGCATGACAGTATTCACATATCATTAAACTGATCTTTGCTCTATTAAATTTTCAAAGAGATCCTGCCATCTACCATGTGAATAGTACGGTCTGTCAAACGAGCCAGATTTTCATCATGAGTAACAATAACAAAAGTTTGACCTAACTTATCACGTAAATCAAAGAACAACTGATGAAGTTCCTCTTTATTGCGAGTATCCAGACTGCCCGACGGCTCATCCGCAAGGATAACCGCCGGGTTGTTTATTAATGCACGCGCTACCGCCACCCGTTGCTTCTCCCCTCCCGACAATTCAGCCGGTTTGTGCGAAGCACGTTCGGACAAGCCCAAAAAAGCTAGCGTTTCTTTGGCTTTCCGCATAGCTTCGGAAGAAGATGTACCTGCTATCAACGCAGGCATCATCACATTCTCTAAAGCTGTAAACTCAGGAAGTAACTGGTGGAACTGGAACACAAAGCCAATCTGCCGGTTACGAAAAGCCGACAACTCTTTTTCCTTCAAACAACTCACTTCTGTACCATTCAGTAAAATAGTACCCGTATCCGCCTTGTCCAGCGTTCCCATAATCTGCAATAATGTAGTTTTCCCCGCACCGCTGGGCCCCACAATACTTACCACTTCTCCTTTTTCTATCATCAAGTCAATACCTTTCAGTACCTGCAATGTCCCGAAACTCTTCGTTATTCCCTGTAATTCTATCATAATCAAATTCTTCTTATCACATACTCCGCCAGATAACAGCCAAAGACTGCCGGCATATAACTCACGGTTCCGGCAGTAGATTTCTTATTTTTCTCATCATCTACCAATATCACCGCATCCTGATCGGCCTGCTCTGTACTAAATACAACCGGAAGTTTTCGTTTCATCCCCATTTTCTGCAAACGCTTCCGCACGGCTTTGCTTAATCCGCAATGGTAAGTATCCCATAAATCGGCAAAACGAACCTGAGTAATATCCCATTTAGCACCGGCCCCCATACTACTCACAATGGGCAGACGGCGTTGAAGCACATTATATATAAGGTAACATTTAGGAGCTACCGTATCAATGGCATCCACCACAAAATCAAATTTTGCACTATCCAGCAATTCCGGAATACGCTCATCTTTCAGATACTCCACCAATACAGTCAATTCCAAATCGGGATTAATATCACGGAAACGTTCCGCCAAAATTTCCGCTTTGGGACGTCCCACAGCAGAGTGAAGGGCCGGAAGCTGACGATTAATATTACTGGGCTGCACAATGTCTGCATCCACTATTGTCATACGGCCTACTCCTGCACGACAAATCATCTCGGCAGCATACGCCCCAACTCCACCTAAACCTACCACCAGCACATGAGCGTGACGCAGGCGTTTCATCTTATCTTTTCCCAGCAACAACTCCGTACGTTGCTGCCACTCTATATTAATTTCGTTCATCACCTTTCTTAAACCATTTGTAGAACCATTTTCCTACATTATCATATACTCGTGTTTCCGATTGCCCGCGAGGGTCAGAAAACGAAACAATCTCTTGCGGATCGTCCCCTAACTGATCCGGATACACAATCAACAAACTGTTATTGGCAAAATACTTGCTGATTTGTGACGGCAGACGTTCAAAAGAAGTCTGATAAGAGATGGAACCTTTACGCGAAGACACAACCACAAACAGATGGTCATAATTCACCTGTCCGGTCAATAAAAGCAGATCATCCCACTCTTCCAATAAAGAAAACTCCGTAAAAGTATTCGCCTCCTGTTTTTCTGTCAGGGCACGCAAATGCTTCAATGTATCTTCCATTGCAAAGAAATGCACGCGGCATCCCAATTGTTTACCCATACGGCAGAGCTGTGTCATCCATTTCAAGAAACCTTTTTCATATTCCGCCTTATCGGGAACCGCCACCACAATCCGGCGCAACGTATTGACAGGCATCAATAATTTAGCGATCATAATCTGGCGGTTCGTGCCCTTCAACAAGTTTTCCGTCATTGTACCAAAGAAAGAATCCATCAAATTCGTCTTACGATGCAAACCTATTACAATATCCGTTACCGCATATTCTTTCTGCGTATGAATAATACCTTGCGCAATATTCAAATCATAACGCAACACAGTCTTTACAGACGCATCGGCAGCAGCAGCAATCATCGCCGTACGCTCCAAGTTACGCTTGCCTATGAGTTCCTTGGTTTCTGAAGTATTATTATCATTGATCACACTCAGTGCCACCAATGACTCTTTTTGTTTAGGATGCCTCATCATCAAAGCCATGCCTACCAATCCTTCTATGGTTTCAGGATTAGCTACCGGAATCAAGATGCGTTCCTGTTCCTTACCTTCGCTGCCCTCCATCAGATTTTCCTGGGTCACCATTTTGCGTGCGGCACGCTCTGTCACAACAGAACTTATAATACAAGTGAACAAAATCATGACCACCGTACCATTCAAAACATCATCATTCAACAACCGCTCTCCATTTTCCATAATAATACCGTGACCTATCAACACAGCGGCCAAAGTCGCAGCAGCCTGTGCATTGCTTAATCCGAATATCAGGCTGCCCTCCACTTTTTTCATGCCATATATCTTCTGGGTTATCCATGCAGCCAGCCACTTACTGAATGTCGCCACTACGGTCATTACAACCGCCACTTTCAGCGCTTCACCTTCCGTAAAAAGGCAACGTACATCAATAATCATTCCCACCCCAATCAAGAAATAGGGAATAAACAGCGCATTACCCACAAACTCCAGCCGGTTCATCAAAGGAGAAACATGAGGAACAAAACGATTCAATACCAGCCCGGCAAGGAAAGCTCCCAAAATACCTTCCATCCCCACCAGTTCCATCAAGCCTCCGCCCAGGAACACCATAGCCAGCACAAATATAAATTGCATCACCGCATCCTCATATGTACGGAAAAACCACCGGCTGATGCGAGGCATTAAAAATATGATAAGTCCGAACAGCAAAACCACCTTGGCAACCAACAGCACCCAAAACAGTCCGCCTACGTCCTCACCTTTATACATACCACCAATAACAGCCAGCACCATCAAAGCCAGTACCACAGTCACCGCCGTACCACCAATAGTGATACTGACCGTCCGTTGCCGCGACAAGCCATACCGGCTGATAATAGGATAAGCAATCAAGGTGTGACTGGCATACATACTGGCTAGCAGCACAGAAGTCAGGAATCCATAGTTCAGCATACTCATGCTACTCCATATGCCCAGCCCCATCGGGATGAGGAAAGTAAACATACCAAAGACCAATCCTTTTGTCCTGTTTTTCTTGAAATCGTCCATATCCATCTCAAGACCGGCCAAAAACATAATGTAGTAAAGTCCTACCTTTCCAAACAATTCAAAACTGCTGTCACGCTCCAGAATGTTAAAGCCATACTTGCCTACCACTACCCCGGCAAGTATCATACCAATAATATGCGGAATGCGTAAACGCCCCAAAATCATAGGGGCAAACAGAATGATAATGAGTACCAGGAAAAATATCCAGGTAGGATCTGTGACCGGAAAATGTATGTTAAGGTCGAATAGTTCCATCTTTTTTTAAGTTTTATACCATAATATCGACAAAATTACGAAAAAACTTTCTTTTTTACTGATTTATATTCTAAAATGTTCTAATTTTGCACGCAGAACGTACTTACATGCTGAGAGATAGTTCTAAAGTATTACTAAATTTTATCTTATAAAACAAAAAACAAAATGAAAGTAGCAATTGTTGGTGCGAGCGGAGCTGTAGGACAAGAGTTCCTGCGTGTGCTCGATGAAAGGAACTTCCCGTTGGATGAGTTAGTGTTATTCGGTTCTTCACGCAGTGCAGGACGAAAATACACATTCCGCGGTAAACAGATTGAAGTGAAACTCCTTCAGCACAACGATGACTTTAAAGGTGTAGATATCGCTTTCACATCAGCCGGCGCAGGTACCACAAAAGAGTTTTGTGAAACCATTACCAAACATGGTGCCGTACTGATTGACAACTCCAGCGCTTACCGTATGGATGCCGACGTGCCTTTGGTAGTGCCCGAAGTGAATCCGGAAGATGCTTTGAATCGTCCCCGTAACGTGATAGCTAACCCTAACTGTACAACTATCCAGATGGTAGTTGCGCTGAAAGCCATCGAAAATCTTTCACACATAAAACGTGTGCATGTGGCTACTTATCAAGCTGCCAGCGGTGCAGGTGCAGCAGCTATGGATGAATTGTATGAACAATATCGTCAGGTATTGGCTAACGAGCCCGTGACCGTAGAGAAATTCGCTTACCAGTTGGCATTCAACCTGATTCCCCAGATTGATGTATTTACCGACAATGGATATACCAAAGAAGAAATGAAGATGTTCAACGAAACACGCAAGATTATGCACTCCGACATTCAGGTTAGCGCCATGTGTGTACGTGTTCCCGCCCTCCGTTCTCACTCGGAAAGTATCTGGGTAGAAACTGAACGCCCCATTTCTCCTGAAGAAGCCCGTGAAGCCTTTGCCAAAGGGGAAGGCCTGGTACTGATGGACAATCCCGAAAAGAAAGAATATCCGATGCCTTTGTTCCTGGCAGGTAAAGATCCGGTTTACGTAGGTCGTATCCGCAAAGATCTGGCAAACGAAAACGGACTGACTTTCTGGATTGTAGGCGATCAGATCAAGAAAGGTGCGGCATTGAACGCTGTTCAGATTGCCGAATACTTGATCAAAGTAGGAAACGTGAAATAATTTATTAAATAATTTGTCATAATCTTTATCTTTGCGTCAATCATTGGTTTAATGAATTGACCAAGATAAAGATTATATTGTTTCTTACAGTTATTCGCCCGTCAAACTATCCCACAACATTATGCTGAAAGGAAAAACACTTCGGCGGATACCGAAAAAACGAAGTGTTTTATTTATATCCCCGATAAAACAATCTTCTTGTTTCCGTCAAGAGTTCTTCTTAATATAATATAATTAAGCCGTTTTACCCCAACCTTTAAACCATTCCTTACAGACAATGGAACGCGTAGCAAGCGGATAAAAGAACCATTAACCATACCAAGGAAAACGCCATACTTTCCAAAACATTTCAGCAAATCCCCAAACAATTCACCTGACAGGCCCCCGTCTCGTCCAACCGACATGAATCAAAACACCATAAAAAAGAGCATTGCAACAAACTGCAATACTCTCTTCTTTCCAATATTCTATGATAGCTATTTTTTAGCATCCAAGGTATCATCAATGCTTTTTCCCGTACCCTTCAACGGGAATATATCAACCAAATTCACATCAAATATCAACGTTGAATATCCGGGAATACCTTCTGTACCATCTTTTCCGTAAGCCAATGGATAAGGAATATAAAGCTTCCATTGGTCACCGGCTTTCATACCACCAAATCCTTTCATCAAGGCCGTACTCCACCCTGCTATCACCGCACCTACCAGAAATTTTCTAGGAGTGGCAGTTTCCGGATCAAGCTCACCCTGATAACTTTGGTCAAAAACCGTACCGTTAATCAATTGACCACGATAATTCACCGCTACCGTATCCGTAGCAATAGGACTCTCAGTACCATCTCCCACTTTCTGAATCTTACAGTAAACATTATCAATGATCTTTCCTGTTTCATTCAATCCCAAAGATGGAAGTTTATAGGAACGGATGATTTTCCATTGCCCTTCTCCATTGCCTTGATTGGCTTCCGCCACTGTAGCAATGGAGTCAATATACCGCTGATTACGCTCTTCCCAGTTTGCATATGGATCTTCTGTCCCATCCGTCTCACTACATGAAACAATGGACAGGGAAGTAACAAACAGCAGACCAATCAGCCAAAGAATACTTTTATTCATAATACATTTATTATTGCAAAGTCTTCAGCAGACTTGTTATACTTACTTTATCGGCAATGATATTGTTCAGTTCCGAAATAGCTACACGCTCCTGCTGCATGGTATCACGATTACGCAAAGTTACACAATTATCCTCCAAAGTCTGGTGGTCTACTGTGATACAATACGGAGTACCGATGGCATCCTGACGACGGTAACGCTTGCCGATGCTGTCTTTCTCATCATACTGGCAGTGGAAATGGAACTTCAAGTCATTCATAATCTCACGCGCCTTCTCGGGCAGGCCGTCTTTCTTCACCAACGGCATCACGGCCAGTTTCACCGGAGCCAGAGCAGCAGGCAATTTCAATACCACACGAGTTTCACCATTCTCCAATGTCTCTTCTGTATAAGCAGCACTCATAATGCTAAGGAACATACGGTCCACACCGATAGATGTTTCAATAACATACGGAGTATAGCTTTCGTTCAATTCCGGATCGAAATACTTGATGCTCTTGCCACTGAACTTCTCGTGCTGACTCAAGTCAAAGTTCGTACGGCTATGAATACCTTCCACTTCCTTGAATCCAAACGGCATCAGGAATTCAATGTCTGTAGCTGCATTGGCATAATGTGCCAGTTTATCGTGATCATGGAAACGGTAATGATCATCACCGAAACCTAATGCCTTATGCCATTTCAAACGAGTTTCTTTCCATTTGGGGAACCACTCCAGCTCAGTACCCGGTTTTACGAAGAACTGCATCTCCATCTGTTCAAACTCACGCATACGGAAAATGAACTGGCGGGCTACGATCTCGTTGCGGAAAGCCTTACCAATCTGAGCGATACCGAAAGGAATCTTCATACGACCGGTCTTCTGTACATTCAGGTAATTGACAAAAATACCCTGCGCTGTTTCCGGACGAAGATAAATCTTCATGGCACCATCGGCAGTAGAACCCATTTCGGTAGAGAACATCAAATTGAACTGACGTACTTCAGTCCAGTTCTTGGTTCCCGAAATAGGACAAACAATCTCTTCATCAATGATAATCTGACGAAGTTCATCCAAATCATTGTCGTTCAAAGCTTTTGAGAACCGTTCATGTAAAGCGTCGCGCTTGGCCTGATGCTCCAGAACACGACCGTTGGTGCTACGAAACTGAGCCTCATCAAAAGCATCACCGAATCTCTTGGCAGCCTTGGCCACTTCTTTGTTTATCTTCTCGTCATATTTGGCAAGCTGGTCTTCAATCAGCACATCGGCACGATAACGTTTTTTAGAATCGCGGTTGTCAATCAGAGGATCATTGAATGCGTCCACATGTCCGGAAGCCTTCCAAATAGTAGGATGCATAAAAATAGCAGAATCAATACCTACGATGTTCTCGTGCAGCAGCACCATACTCTGCCACCAATATTGCTTGATATTATTCTTCAACTCCACTCCCATCTGACCGTAATCGTATACAGCGCCCAGTCCGTCATAGATATCACTGGACGGAAATACAAAACCATACTCTTTACAGTGCGATACTAATTTCTTAAAAACATCTTCTTGTGCCATTTTCTTATCTGTTTATTCTTACACTTTTGTTGTTTTTTCCTGTTTTCAACCTTTAATAAGGGCGAAATAATATGCAAAGTAAATGATTTTTTTCAATAAAAGTCGTATTTTTGCGTGCATATCATCAGAACATTAAGGAATTTAAATATATATGAGCGACGATTTTATTGATAAAGAGGAACAAAACGAAGAAAATATCCCCACGCCGGAGAACGGACACTTGGACTATAAACCTGCCGATACCAAAAACACAGGGGTGAAGCACCAGCTGAGCGGAATGTATCAGAACTGGTTTTTGGACTATGCCTCTTACGTAATACTGGAACGTGCCGTACCGCACATCAATGATGGTTTGAAACCTGTCCAAAGACGTATCCTCCACTCTATGAAAAGATTGGATGACGGCCGATATAACAAAGTTGCAAACATTGTAGGACATACCATGCAGTTTCACCCGCACGGCGATGCTTCCATAGGCGATGCGTTGGTGCAGCTAGGCCAAAAGGATCTGTTGATAGACTGTCAGGGAAACTGGGGTAACATACTGACAGGCGACGGTGCCGCTGCCCCCCGTTATATCGAAGCACGTCTGTCCAAATTCGCATTGGATGTGGTTTTCAATCCCAAAACCACCGAATGGCAAGCATCATACGACGGACGAAACAAAGAGCCGATCACCCTACCTGTCAAATTCCCGCTCTTGCTCGCTCAGGGAGTAGAAGGTATTGCTGTGGGCCTTTCTTCCAAAATCCTGCCACACAATTTTAACGAACTGTGTGATGCCTCCATTGCCTATTTGCGTGGTGAGGAATTCAAACTCTATCCCGATTTCCAGACAGGAGGCTCTATTGATGTATCACGCTACAACGATGGAGAACGCGGCGGAATGGTGAAAGTACGTGCTAAAATCAATAAAATAGACAACAAAACATTGTCCATAGCCGAAGTACCTTTCGGAAAGACTGTCCCGGGGGTATGCGACTCTATTGTCAAAGCCAGTGAAAAGGGAAAAATCAAGATCCGGAAAGTGGAAGATCTTACTTCTGAAAAAGTGGAAATCCTAGTGCACCTTGCTCCGGGAGTATCCTCGGACAAAACCTTGGACGCGCTCTATGCATTTACTGATTGTGAAGTAAGCATATCTCCCAATTGCTGTGTAATTGATGAAAAGAAGCCCCACTTCCTTACAGTCAGTGCCGTCCTTAAAAAAGCCACGGACAACACGTTGTCCCTGCTTCGTCAAGAGTTGGAAATACACAAAGGAGAATTGCTTGAAAACCTTCATTTCGCATCATTGGAAAAAATCTTTATCGAAGAACGGATTTATAAGGAAGTAAAGTTCGAGCAATCCGAAAATACAGATGCCGCCTGCGAATTCATTGATGAACGGCTGACTCCTTTCTATCCGCAATTTATCCGTGAAGTGACCAAAGAGGATATTCTGAAGTTATTGGATATCAAGATGGCCCGGATTCTGAAGTTCAACAAGGATAAAGCAGATGAGAACATAGCCCGTATCAAGGAACAGATTGAAGAAATAAACAATCATCTGGCACATATCGTAGAATATACCATTGACTGGTATCAGATGTTGAAAGATAAATATGGCAAACAATACCCCCGCCGTACAGAGTTACGTAACTTCGATACCATTGAGGCGGCGAAGGTAGTGGAAGCTAACGAAAAACTCTATATCAACCGCGAAGAAGGCTTTATCGGCACCGCCTTGAAAAAAGATGAATTTATAGCCAACTGTTCAGATATTGACGATGTGATTATCTTCTATAAAGACGGCAAATACAAAGTGGTTCGTGTAACAGACAAAATGTTTGTCGGCAAGAATGTTCTCTATGTCAATATCTTCAAGAAAAACGACAAACGTACCATATACAATGTGGTCTATCGGGATGGAAAAGAAGGGTTTCACTATATCAAACGATTCAACATTACCTCCATCACCCGCGACCGTGAATATGATGTAACACAAGGTACGCCCGGCTCACGTATCGTTTACTTTACAGCCAATCCCAATGGGGAAGCGGAGGTTATCAAGATTACCTTAAAGCCGAATCCGCGTATCAAAAAAATCATATATGAAAAAGATTTCAGTGACATCAATATAAAGGGACGCCAGTCCATGGGCAATATCCTGTCTAAATACGAAGTACATAAAATAGCCTTGAAACAACGTGGCGGCTCTACCCTGGGTGGAAGAAAAGTATGGTTTGACCGGGATGTACTCCGCTTGAACTATGACGGACGCGGTGAATATCTGGGAGAATTCCAAAGTGACGAATTGATTTTAATAGTCCATGAAAATGGAGAATTCTATACCAGTAACTTCGATTTGAACAATCATTATGATCCGGGGATCCACATCATCGAGAAGTTCGATGCCAACAAGGTATGGTCCGCCGCTTTATTTGATGCCGACCAGGGATATCCTTATCTGAAACGATTCACTTTTGAATCCACTTCACGCCGTCTCAATTATTTGGGCGAGAACAAGGAAAGTCGTTCTATATTGCTTACTTGTGTGGCTTATCCACGCATACAAGTCATATTCGGAGGACATGACAGTTTCCGTGATCCATTGGAAATAGATGTGGACGAATTCATCGGAATCAAGAGTTTCAAAGCGAAAGGAAAACGAATCAGTACTTACAACATTGAACAAATAAATGAACTGGAACCTTTACGCTTCCCCGAACCTTCCAAAGAAGAGGACGGTGCGGAAGAGGGGACTGATGAAAACGAAGAAACTGCCGAAATTGAAGATCCGGATCATGGTAAGAGTGAAACAGATATCATTGATGAAATTACCGGCCAGATGAAACTGTTTTAAAAAATGAAGAAAATTCTCCTGTTATTACTGTCCCTGTTTTTGGGTCTGTCTTCGCAGGCGCAGGAAGACAGCTTACAAGCAAACCGCTACGTTATGAGAGCTACTCTTTACGGTGCCGGTTTTACAAATATATTGGACACCTATCTTTCACCGATGGAATATACCGGACCCGAAATTCGTATCCTGCGTGAAAGTATGCGCATGACCAAACTGATGAATGGCAACGTGTCTGTTCAAAGTCTGTTCCAAGCCAATCTGTCCCTGACAGAGAATAAAGCAGAAACAAGTAATGAAATGGCAGGTATGGTCAATTGGAATTATGCACTGCATTACCAGTTCCGGCTGACAGAAAACTTGAAGATACTGGCGGGTCCCATGCTGGACTTGAACGGCGGGTTCATCTATAACATGCGAAATTCCAATAATCCCGCCCAAGCTAAAGCATATGTCAATCTGGCGGCATCGGGTATGGTCATCTATCGGTTTCATATCGGTAACTATCCGCTGATAGCCCGTTATCAAGCCAATCTGCCTGTCATGGGGATTATGTTTTCCCCGGAATACGGACAATCTTATTATGAGATATTCAGTTTAAAGAATGGCGGCAAGAATGTGCTGTTCACTTCCCTGCATAACCAACCTTCCTTGCGACAGCTGGTTACATTGGATTTTCCTATCCGGTCGGTCAATATGCGTTTCGGATACCTATGTGATATCCAGCAGGCGAAAGTCAATAATCTGAAAAGTCATATATGGTCACACGCCTTTATGATAGGTTTCGTGAAAAACTTTTATTTATTAAAAGGTAAGAACAAAGTGGCGATGCCCAGCCGGGTCAGCCCTTATTAATATAGAGGATGAAAAGAAATAGTTATATTTTTATCAGTCTGTTATTGTCTGTTGTATTATTTACTTCGTGCATCACGGAGGACGAATACGACAACTCCCCCGAAGGCAACTTCGAAGCATTATGGCAGACTATCGACCGCCAGTATTGTTTCCTTGACTATAAAAAGCAGGAATACGGATTGGACTGGAATGAAATATACAGCCAGTATAAACAGAGAATATCCAAAGGCATGAATAATGAACAGTTATTCGAAGTTCTGGCAGATATGCTGAACGAGTTGCGTGACGGACACGTAAATCTGTCTTCCAAACTGGAGTACTCCCAATATCGTGAATGGTTTGACAGCTATCCGGCCAATTTCAGCGACAGCATCCAACGTGTTTATCTAGGTAAGGATTATGCCCAATCCTCGGGTATGAAGTATCAGATATTCGAGGACAATATAGCCTATATTTATTGTGGCAGTTTCCAATCGGGCATCGGTGAAGGAAATCTGGACGAGGTTCTAAACAAACTGGCTATTTGTGATGGATTGATTATTGATGTGCGAAATAATTCGGGTGGTAATCTTACCACAGCCGAGAAATTAGCCGCACGTTTCACGAATGAAAAAGTGCTGGTAGGCTATATGTCCCATAAAACCGGACCGGGGCACAATGACTTCTCCACTCCCAAAGCAGTTTGGCTGGAACCGTCACTAGACCGTGTACGCTGGCAAAAACAGGCGGTAGTGCTGACTAACCGCCGCTCTTTCAGCGCCACTAATGATTTTGTGAACAGAATGAAAATACTTCCCAAAGTGACCATCATCGGTGACAAAACAGGTGGCGGTTCCGGCCTGCCCTTCTCCTCCGAACTGCCCAACGGCTGGTCTGTCCGCTTCTCGGCCAGCCCCATGTACGATGCGGATATGCAACATCTGGAATTCGGTATAGATCCGGACATCAAAGTCAATATGAGTTCAGAGGATATGCAACGCAATGTAGATACCATTATTGAGGCTGCACGTGAATATTTACATAGCCACAAAGAATAATTTTCTAAAAATCTTTGGTACTTAAGAAATATTGCTTATCTTTGCACCCGCTTACCAAAAGCAATGTCGCGCGTGTGGCGTAATTGGTAGCCGCGCCAGACTTAGGATCTGGTGTCGTGAGACGTGTAGGTTCGAGTCCTATCACGCGCACAAGTTTCCGTATAGAAACAGACAAAAGCCCTCGAAATTATCCGATTTCGAGGGCTTTCTTTACTAGAAGAAACTAGTTCGGGTCAGCGGATTTTCCGGGTTGGTAAGCTTTCTTTTAAGCGTATAGCCTAGCCAGTCTGAACATGAAGAACTTCAGATCAGCCACCCCTCTTAACTGGCTTCGAAAAGCTTTGATTTTAGCATTGAACGACTCCGCTGAAGCATTTGTCAATCGTTCTTCAAAATAATTTATGATGGTCGTACTATGGTTTGAAAAGGTATCAAGTACCTTGTTGAACTCCATATAGTCAAACTTTTCCACTTCATTGTACCATCTTGCGAGATTTAGCCTTGCTTCATCGGGACCTGACTTCTTGTTGAAGATGTCTGTCAGTTTCATGCTAAGGCTGTATCCTTCCAGAAGCTTGGGGAATTTATCAAAGAGAATGGCAGCCCTGGTCTTTTGCTGTTCATTCCATTTGCTCCAGTGTTT
>OHQY01000287.1_pt1 | contig 13466 bp, 7 predicted proteins | sample 1578311 | NCBI WGS metagenome assembly OHQY01 (sample SAMEA3879545, study PRJEB24766) | human gut metagenome | biome: human-associated habitat; feature: feces | place: USA | collected 1985/1987 | reverse complement strand
GGCTGGATCACCTGACGATCGGCTTCTGCGGCGATCTGAAATTCGGCCGCACGGTGCATTCGCTTATCAAGGCGATGTCGCGCTACGAAGGGATTCGGGTGGTGCTGATCGCCCCCGACGAGCTGCGGCTGCCCGAGTATATGCTTCATGAGATCGAAACCCAGACCGAAGGGGTGGAATTCCGCGAGGTATCGACGATGGAGGAGGTGATGCCCGAGTTGGACATTCTCTATATGACCCGCGTGCAGAAGGAGCGTTTCCTCGACGAGGAGGAGTTCAACCGCGTGAAGGACAGCTTCGTGCTGGATCCGTCGAAACTCCGCACGGCCAAGCCGGATATGATCGTGCTGCATCCGCTGCCCCGCGTGAACGAAATCACGCGTGCGGTGGACAACGATCCCCGGGTAGCCTATTTCCGGCAGGTCGAGAACGGCAAATTCGTGCGTATGGCCTTGATCTATACATTGTTGAAGTGGGCCGAAGGCGAGAAGCTCGCCGCAGTCCCCGACCTGGCCGAGGGGATGTTCATAGACCGGAGTATGAAATGTCCCAACTCCCGGTGTATTTCGGCTACGGAGGATGTCGATCCGCTTTTCGTCAAAGCGGGAGACACCTGCCGTTGCGCTTATTGCGAGGCGAAAATCCGGTAGCGGATTTTGTCGATACAATGTCGAAATAAAACTGTCGGGATTGTTAGGTTGTCGTTGAAATTATTCGTACTTTTGTGCAAGTAAAAGACGATGGGCCGCAGGTCCGTCGGCGGCTACGGCTTCCGAAACGATGGAAAGGATTCAGATGCACCATACCCGGCGAAAGCGACAGCAGATGCTGTCGGCTCGATGTGCGGTCGGAGCGTGCAGTGTCGTTCCTGCATCGGATTTTATCGACGGAACTATGCAGGAGGGCACGAATCGGCTTCCCGCAGCAATATAATCTTGCCGCTATGACGAATTCTGTCGTAGCGGCTCTTTTTTGGTTGATTTAGTACGTTTCTTACTATGAAAGTTGGAGTAATCATGGGTTCGACCAGCGACTGGGACGTTATGTCCGACGCTGCGGCGACGCTCGCGCAATTCGGTGTGGAGTTCGAGAAGCGGGTGGTGAGCGCCCACCGCACCCCCGACCTGCTGGTGGAGTATGCCAAAACGGCCAAGTCGCGCGGACTGGAGGTAATCATCGCCGGAGCCGGAGGCGCTGCGCACCTGCCCGGCATGGTGGCCAGTATGACCGCACTTCCGGTGATCGGTGTGCCGGTCAAATCTCGAGCCCTGAACGGGCTGGATTCCTTGCTTTCGATCGTGCAGATGCCCGGCGGCGTGCCGGTTGCGACCGTAGCGATCAACGGGGCGAAGAATGCGGCCCTGATCGCCGTGTCGATCCTGGCGTTGAAGGACGAGGCGCTGGCAGCCCGTCTGGAGATGTTCCGTGCGAAACAGACTGAGGATGTACTTAAAGCGGAACTTTAGACCGATGAGTGCGGTGAAGACGATCGGAATTATCGGTGGCGGCCAGTTGGGGCTGATGATCATCGAGCAGGCGCATCTGCTGGGTGCGCGGACGATCTGCCTCGATCCGGCGGAGGATGCTCCGGCGTTTAAGATCAGCGACGAGCGGATCGTGGGCCGGTTCGACGATCCGGCGGCGCTCGAAGAGCTTTGCCGCCGCAGCGACGTGGTGACCTACGAGTTCGAGAACGTGCCGGGCGATCTGCTGGTGGCTCTCGAGCAAAAATACAATATCAAACAAGGGTTCAGGCCTCTGTTCGACTCGCAGGATCGCCTGCGGGAGAAGAGCAATGCCTGCGATCATGGATTGAAGACGCCCGCTTTCATGGCTGTCGATGACGAGGAGTCGCTGCATCGGGCCATTGCGCGAATCGGTTATCCGTGCGTGCTCAAGACCCGTACGCTGGGCTACGACGGACACGGTCAGGCGGTGCTTCGCGGCGAGGCCGACCTTGCGAAAGCCCGCGAACTGCTCGCGGTGCCCTGCATTCTGGAGGAGTTCGTCCCGTTCGATTTCGAGGCCAGCGTGGTGCTGGTGTCGGACGGAGAGCGCGTGATCTGCTTCCCGGTAGGGCGGAATATCCACAAGGACGGTATTCTGGATCTGTGCATCGTGCCGGCGGAGATGCCGGACCAGGTGCGGGAGCGGATGGTGTCCCAGAGCAAGCGTTTCATGCGCGACTGCGGTTACCGGGGGATTCTGGCTATCGAATATTTCGTGAAGGGAGACGAGGTCTATTTCAACGAAATGGCGCCGCGCCCGCACAACAGCGGACACTGGACCATCGAGGGTTCGACGACCAATCAGTTCCGGGAGCTGTGCCGTTACCTGCTCGATATGCCCCTCGAAGAGCCGCAGCTGAAGGCCCCTACCGTGATGAAAAACATCCTGGGACAGGATCTGGAGCGGGCCGAGGCGCTTGCCCGGGAGAATCGCCCCGGTGTGTATGTCCATATTTACGGCAAGACCGTTTCCAAGCCCAAGCGCAAGATGGGACACGTGACTTTCGTCGGTGTGACCGGCGAGGAGTATGCCGCCAAGTGGGCCGACAGATTTGTGAAATAAAGTCAAAAATAAGATAATGAAGAGTTACCGTATTTTCGTTGAGAAATACCCCGAATTCCGGGTCGAGGCCGAGAGCCTGCTCCGCGACCTGAATGCCAACCTGAATCTTTCGCTCGACGGCCTGCGGCTGCTGAACGTGTACGACCTGTTCGGTTTTTCGGACGAATTGCTGGAGAAGAGCCGTTACAGGGTCTTCGGCGAGGTGGTTACCGATGCCGTGACGGATTCGTGCGATCTGGGCGGCAACAGCTTTCTGGCTGTGGAGTGCCTGCCCGGACAGTTCGACCAGCGAGCGGCTTCGGCCGTGGACTGCGTGCGGTTGATCGATCCTTCGGCCGAGGTGAAGATCAAGAGTTCGAAGCTGCTGATCTTCCCTTCGAAACTTCCCAAGGAGACGATGGAGCGTATTCGTCGCTATTATATCAATGCCGTGGAGTCGCGCGAGAAGGATTTGCGGGTCCTGGACGATTTGGAAAGCGCCCCCGTGAAACCGGTGCCGGTATTGGACGGGTTCCGGGAGATGGAAGATGCGGAACTCGATGCCTACTGCAAGAAGAACGGTCTGGCGATGAATGCCGACGACCTGCGCGAAGTGGTCGAATATTTCCGGAGAGAGGGTCGCGATCCGTTCGAAACCGAGCTGCGGATTCTCGATACGTACTGGAGCGACCATTGCCGTCATACGACCTTCACGACCGAGCTGGAGGGAATTACGGTCGAGGAGTCGTTCGTGAAAGACGAGATCGAAGGCACGCTGGCGCTTTACCTGAAAATCCGCCGCGAACTGGGGCGCGAGGGCAAGAGCATCTGCCTGATGGACCTGGCGACGATCGGTGCCCGTTACCTGCGCAGCAAGGGACTGCTCGACGACCTGGAGGTGAGCGAGGAGAACAACGCATGCAGCGTTTTCGTCGATGTGGACGTCGATGACCGGACCGAGAAATGGCTCCTGCAATTCAAGAACGAAACCCATAACCACCCGACCGAGATCGAACCTTTCGGCGGAGCTTCGACCTGCCTGGGCGGTGCCATCCGCGATCCGTTGTCGGGTCGCAGCTACGTCTATCAGGCGATGCGTGTGACGGGTGCGGGAAATATCTATCAACCCGTAAGCGAAACGCTGCCCGGCAAATTGCCCCAGCGCGTCATCAGCCTCAAGGCCGCTGCCGGTTATTCGAGCTACGGCAATCAGATCGGACTGGCCACGACCCACGTCCGCGAGGTGTATCATCCCGACTATGTGGCCAAACGCCTGGAGGTCGGTGCCGTGGTCGGTGCCGTGAAAGCCGAAAACGTGCGCCGGGAGTCCCCCGTGCCGGGCGATGTGGTCCTGCTGCTCGGCGGCCGCACGGGCCGCGACGGTGTCGGCGGTGCGACGGGTTCGTCGAAAGAGCATACCGACAAGTCGCTCGAAATGTGCGGCAGTGAGGTGCAGAAGGGCAACGCCCCCGAAGAGCGCAAGCTGGAGCGGTTGTTCCGCCGTCCGGAAGTGACGCGCCTGATCAAGAAGTCGAACGACTTCGGTGCGGGCGGTGTGAGCGTAGCCATCGGCGAGCTGACCGACGGCCTGGATATTTACCTCGATCGCGTGCCGACCAAGTACAGCGGTCTGAATGCGACGGAGCTGGCGATCAGCGAGTCGCAGGAGCGTATGGCCGTTGTGATCGAAGCGAGTGCCGAAGAGGAGTTCAAGCGCTACTGCGCCGAGGAGAATATCGAAGTGACCCATGTGGCGGACGTGACGGACTCGCGCCGTATGCGGATGTACAACAAGGGCAAATTAGTGGTCGATCTTTCGCGCGAGTTCATCGACAGCGCAGGGGCCAAGCACTATGCCCAGGCCGCGATCGGTGCGGTCGAGGAACGCGATCCTTTCCGCCGCGAGGTGAAGGGCGGTACGCTGCGCGAAAAGATGCTTGCGAACCTGGCGGACGACAATGTCCTCTCGCAGAAGGGGCTGATCGAGATGTTCGATTCTACGATCGGCGCTTCGACCGTGCTGCTGCCTTTCGGCGGTCGTACGCAACGTTCGGAAACACAAGTGTCGGTGCAGAAGTTGCCGACGGACGGATATACCGATACGGCCAGCATTATGGCCTTCGGCTACAACCCTTTCCTGGCGTCGTGGAGTCCCTACCACGGTGCGGCCTATGCCGTCGTGGACGCTGCGGCCAAAGTCGTGGCGGCGGGTGCCCGCTACGATAAGATGCGCTATTCCTATCAGGAGTATTTCGAGCGCATGACCAAGTCGCCCCGTACGTGGGGCAAGCCGCTCGGGGCGCTGCTCGGTGCCCTGAAGATGCAGGTCGAGCTGGGACTGCCCTCGATCGGCGGCAAGGACTCGATGAGCGGTACCTTCGAGCAGATCAACGTCCCGCCTATGCTGATGGCCTTCGGTATTACGACTGTCGATGCCGGACGCGTCATCTCGACCGATTTCAAGAAGGCGGGCCATTCGATTTACCTAGTGCGTCATACCCCGCTCGAAAACCATATGCCCGATACCGGGGCGTTGAAGCGGAATTTCGATTTCGTAAGTTCGGCTATCGAGTCCGGCAAGATCGTTTCGGGCTATGCCGTCGGCTTCGGCGGTGTGGCGGAAGCGCTGGCCAAGATGTCTTTCGGCAACGGCATCGGTGCCGATGTCGAGGTGGATGAAGCGACGTTGTTCGACAACTCTTACGGTTCGATCGTGGTGGAGAGCACCGAGCCGCTCGATTTCCCGGCCGCCGAGTTGCTGGGACATACCGAGGCGGAGGAATCGCTCACGATCAACGGCGAAAAAATGCCGCTCGAAGAGCTTTACCGGGCCAATACCGAACGCTTTGCGACGGTTTATCCCGATAAGGGAATCAACCATGCGCCGGTCATGGAGGCGATGCCGGCTCTCCGCAGCTTCACCTATCCGGGCGAGGCGGTCGAGCGTCCGGTGGTTTTCATCCCCGTATTCCCGGGCAGCAACTGCGACTACGACACCGCGAAGGCCTTCCGCCGGGCGGGTGCCGAAGTGCGCAGCGAGGTGTTCTGCAACCTGACGGCGGAGGCTATTTTCGACTCGATCCGCCGGATGAAGGAGGCGATCGCTGCGTGCCATATCTTCGTGCTCTGCGGCGGCTTCTCGGCGGGCGACGAGCCGGACGGCAGCGGTAAATTCATTGCCAATGTGCTGAACAACAAGGATATTTCGGAGGAAATACATCGTCTGCTCGACCGGGGCGGCCTGATTCTGGGCATCTGCAACGGCTTCCAGGCGCTGGTCAAGTCGGGCCTGCTGCCCTACGGACGGCTGGGCCTGGTGACCAAAGAGTCGCCGACGCTCTTCCGCAACGACATCAACCGTCATGTGTCGCAGATTGTTTCGACCCGCGTGGCGACGACCAACTCCCCGTGGCTGTCGAGTTTCTCGGTGGGCGATATCCATTCGATCGCCGTGAGCCACGGCGAGGGCAAGTTCGTCGTGAACGAGCCTCTGGCCCGCGAGCTGTTCGAGAACGGGCAGGTGGCGTTCCAGTATGTCGATGCCGAAGGCCGCGTGACGGCCGAAGCCCCGTACAATCCCAACGGATCGTATTATGCGATCGAGGGTATCGTGAGCCGCGACGGGCAGATACTCGGTAAGATGGGCCATACGGAGCGTTACGGGGAGAACCTCTTTAAGAACATCGCCGGAGAGAAGGTGCAGGACATCTTCACGAATGCGGTGAACTATTTCCGGAAAACAAAATAACAATTATAAAATACCAACCACTATGCAACAAGGCGAAATGCTTTACGAGGGTAAGGCCAAACAGGTTTTCCTGACGGACGATCCGGATATGATCCTGATTCACTACAAGGATGCGGCGACGGCGTTCAACAACATCAAAAAGGCCACGATCGAGAACAAGGGCGTGCTGAACAACCGGATCTCGACCCTGATCTTCGAATATCTCAACAAGCAGGGGATCAAGACTCACTACGTGAAGACCCTGAACGACCGCGACCAGTTGTGCCGCCGTGTGCGGATCATTCCGCTGGAGGTGATCGTCCGCAACGTCATCGCCGGCTCGATGGCCCAGCGTCTGGGTATCGAGGAGGGAACGAAGCCTTCGAACGTGATTTTCGACATCTGTTACAAGAACGACGAGCTGGGCGATCCGCTGATCAACGATCATCATGCGGTGGCGCTGGGTGTCGTAACCTATGACGAGTTGAAACAGATTTATGCCATGACCGCCCGGATCAACGAGGTGCTCAAGGAGCTTTTCGCCAAGATGAATATCAACCTGATCGACTTCAAGATCGAGTTCGGCCGCACGTCGGACGGCGAGATCGTTCTGGCGGACGAGGTGTCGCCCGATACCTGCCGGCTGTGGGATATGGCTACCAACGAGAAGCTCGACAAGGATCGCTTCCGTCGTGACTTGGGTAAGGTGCGCGAGGCTTACGAGGAGATCCTGGCCCGTCTGGAAAAAGTAATCAAATAAGTTCCGATGCACAAAGAGAGCATAATGCAGCCGATCTGCGACCGGGAGCTGCACGAGGAGTGCGGCGTTTTCGGCGTCGTGGGAGTGCCCGACGCAGCTAACCTGACCTACTACGGCCTTCATTCCCTGCAACATCGCGGGCAGGAAGGGTGCGGTATCGTAAGCGTTTCGAAGGAAGGGGCGATGCGGCGTGTTCGGGGCGAAGGACTTGTTACGGAGGTGTTCAACGAAGCCAAGCTGGCAAACCTTGCGGGCGATATGGCCATCGGTCATGTCCGTTATTCGACGGCCGGTGGCGGCGGGACGGAGAATATACAGCCTTTTCTGTTCCATCATAACACGGGTGATTTCGCATTGGCCCACAACGGGAATATCGTCAATGCGGATCTGCTGCGCAACTACCTGGAGAACAAGGGCAGTCTTTTCCAGTCCACTTCGGACAGCGAAGTGTTCGCCCATCTTATCAAAAAGGAGGTACGCAACCACAACCGGCCCCGTATCTATTCGATCATCGAGGCGCTCAATATGCTCGAAGGAGCGTTCGCGTTTCTGGTGATGACGGCTAACCGCATCTATGCCTGCCGTGACAAACACGGTCTGCGGCCCCTTTCGATCGGCAAGTTGGGAGACGGCTATGTCGTCAGCAGCGAAACCTGTGCTTTCGAGGTGGTGGGTGCCGAATTCGTGCGTGACGTAGAGCCCGGCGAGATCGTTACGATCGATCGGCACGGCATCCGCAGCAGCGACTATTCGATGTTCAAGCGCCATATGATGTGTGCGATGGAGTATATCTATTTCGCCCGCCCGGACAGCGACATCGAGGGCCGTAACGTGCACGCCTTCCGCAAGGAGTCGGGACGCTTGCTCTACAAGGAGGCGCCGGCAGACGCGGACATCGTGGTCGGAGTGCCCGATTCGAGTTTGAGCGCTGCCATGGGATACGCCGAAGCGAGCGGTCTTCCCTACGAGATGGGACTTATCAAGAACAAATACATCGGCCGCACCTTCATCCAGCCGTCGCAGTCGATGCGTGAGAAGGGCGTGCGGATGAAACTTTCGTCGGTGAGCGGTATCGTTTCGGGGCAGCGTGTGGTGCTGATTGACGATTCGATCGTGCGCGGTACCACCTCCCGGCGCATTGTGCGTCTGTTGCGTGAGGCGGGGGCCACGGAAGTTCATGTCCGCATCGCCAGCCCTCCGTTCAAGAATCCCTGTTTTTACGGTGTTGATACTTCGACGTACGAGGAGCTGCTGTGCGCCCGCATGTCGGTTCCGGAGGCGTGCGAGTATATCGGAGCCGATTCGCTGGCTTACCTCTCGCCCGATGCCTTGCTGAAGGCGGGCAATCGCTGCGAGTTGTGCATGGCCTGCTTCACGGGCAATTATCCGACGTCGCTTTACGGGACGATCGAGGAGGCGAACAAAAAAGAAAAATGTTAAACAAACCGCTTCGTTTTCGATCTGCGGTGTCAGGGAAGAACCTGTCCTGCATGCGTATTTCGAAAACATCGGGTGGAAATATTCAGGAAACAGCTAAAACCAACTATTGTTATGGCGGAAAGTTATGAAAAGGCCGGTGTGAACCTCGAGGCCGGATACGAAGTGGTGCGCCGCATCAAGAAACACGTGGCTTCGACCTCGCGGTTGGGCGTGATGGGTAACATCGGCGCCTTCGGCGGAATGTTCGATCTCTCGGCGCTTAATGTCAAGGAGCCGGTGCTCGTGAGCGGTACCGACGGCGTGGGAACCAAGCTCAAGCTGGCTTTCGAGATGGATAAGCACGACACGATCGGCATCGACGCCGTGGCTATGTGCGTGAACGACGTGCTGGCGCAGGGGGCCGAGCCGCTCTTCTTCCTGGATTATGTAGCCGTGGGGCACAACGAGCCTGCGAAGATCGAAGCGATCGTGGCGGGTGTGGCCGAAGGCTGCCGTCAGGCCGGCTGTGCACTCATCGGCGGCGAAACGGCCGAGATGCCGGGCATGTATGCCGGCGGCGAGTACGATATTGCGGGCTTCACGTGCGGCGTGGTCGAGAAGTCGCGCCTGATCGACGGTACGAAGGTGCGTGTGGGCGACGTGTTGGTGGGTATCGCGTCGAGCGGTGTCCATTCGAACGGTTTCAGCCTTGTGCGTAAGGTGGTTGCCGATGCAGGACTGGATCTTCGCAAGGCTTATCCCGAATTGGACGGCCGTGTGTTGGGCGAGGTGCTCCTGACGCCGACCAAAATTTACGTGAAACAGGTGCTCGAAGTGATCCGAGCCTGTAACGTGCACGGCATCAGTCATATCACGGGCGGCGGTTTCGACGAGAATATTCCCCGCATCCTGAGCGAGGGCCAGGGTATCGAGATTCACGAGGGGACGTGGGAGATCCTGCCCGTGTTCCGCCTGTTGGAGAAATACGGCAAGATCGCTCACCGCGAGATGTTCAATATCTTCAACATGGGTATCGGTATGGTGATCGCGGTTTCGCAGGATGAGGCTTCCGAAGTGATTGCCATTTTGGAGAAACAGGGCGAGAAAGCTTCGGTGATCGGCCGGGCGACGGATCGTCCGGGCGTGGAAATCCGATAGGGCGATGAAGACGATCGCAGTATTCGCCAGCGGAAACGGCTCCAACTTCGAAGCATTGGCTGCGGCTTGTGCCGATGGGCGCATTGCGGCCCGCATCGCCCTCATGGTCTGCGACAAGCCGGGGGCTTTCGTGAACGAGCGGGCTGCCCGTTACGGTATTCCGACTTTTACGTTCAACCCCAAAGAGTACCCTTCGAAAGCCGACTACGAACGGGAGATCGTCCGCAGGCTTCGGGCCGAAAGGGTCGAGCTGATCTGTCTGGCGGGGTATATGCGCATCCTTTCCGATGTGGTGCTGGAGGCGTACCGCGACCGGATCGTCAATATTCATCCCTCGCTGTTGCCTGCGTTCAAGGGGGCGCATGCCATTGCCGATGCCTTTGCTTACGGCGTCAAGGTCTTCGGCGTGACGATCCACTATGTGAACGGAGAGCTCGACGGGGGCCGGATCATCGCCCAGCGGGCTTTCGAGTATCTGGGGAGCGATCCGGAAGAGCTGGAAGCCCGGGTGCATGCCGTCGAACATCCGCTGTATGTGGAAACGGTGGCAAAGTTGGTTGCGGAGCAATAGGATCGCGGGAACGTCGCGGTTTAGTGCGGATTCGGACCTGGAAACACATCGTCGGATACCGTGAATAACGGCGACCGCGAGTCGAAAACGATAAAACTACGTATATATTAACGCGATCATATCCTTTAGTGTACCTCTTTGGAAATGCAGCGACCCGAGTCCCTTTCGAGAAAGGATTAGGGGAAGGCGGAGTGGTAAATGCGGTCATTGGACCGCGAATAAGCGACTCTCGGATTCGGTGTTGAGATCGTCGGAAATGGTATATTGAAAGATATGATTGCCTATATAAATTAGCAATATGAGAGCATTAATCAGTGTGAGCGATAAGACCGGCGTGGTGGAGTTCGCGCGCGGACTTCGAGAGCTCGGCTGGCAGGTGATCGCCACCGGCGGTACGATGAAACTGTTGGCTGAAAGCGGCGTGGAGGTGATCAACATCAGCGATGTGACGGGGTTCCCGGAGATCTGCGACGGACGTGTCAAGACGCTCCATCCCAAGGTGCACGGCGGCCTGCTGGCTCGCCGCGACGATCCGAACCACCTGAAAGCGTTGCGGGAGAACGGCATCGAGTTCATCGACATGGTGTGCGTGAATCTCTATCCCTTCCGTCAGACGATCGCCCGCGAAGGGGTGACGATGGACGAGGCGATCGAGAATATCGACATCGGCGGACCTTCGATGTTGCGCAGTGCGGCCAAGAACTACAAGGACGTGACCGTAGTGTGCGACCCGGCGGATTATGACACGATCCTTGCGGAGATTAGGGGATACGGCAATACGACTCCCCGATTGCGGTTGCAGCTCTCGGCCAAGGCATATACCCATACCGCCGAGTACGATGCGATGATCGCTACGTACATGCGTGAAAAAGCGGGGCTCGACGAGAAGTTGTTCCTGGAGTTCGATCTGGTTCAGCCGCTCCGCTACGGCGAGAATCCGCACCAGCAGGCCAAGTTCTACCGCAGCGGCGAACGGGTGCCCTATTCGCTGGCCTATGCCCGGCAGCTCAATGGCAAGGAGATGTCCTACAATAACATACAGGATGCCAACGCAGCCCTTGCGATCGTGCGGGAGTTCGATGAGCCGTTCTGCGTGGGACTCAAACATATGAATCCCTGCGGTGCTGCGGTGGGGCGGGATGCGGCGGATGCCTGGACGAAGGCTTACGAGGCCGACAAAGTGTCGATTTTCGGCGGTATCGTCGCCCTGAACCGACCTGTGACCCGTGAGGCGGCCGAATTGATGAAGCCGATTTTTCTGGAGATCATCATGGCCCCTTCGTTTACGCCCGAAGCCCTCGAAGTGCTCTCGACGAAGAAGAATCTGCGTCTGCTCGAAGTTCCGATGGAGAAGAGCGATGCGAAGCAGCGCCAGTTGGTGAGTGTGACGGGAGGATTGCTGGTGCAGGACCTCGACCTCGAAACACGTCCCGTGACGGCGGATATGTGCGTGACGGAGAAGCGGCCGACGGAAAGGCAGCTCGCCGATCTCGATTTCGGCTGGCGTATTGTCAAGCATGTGAAGTCGAACGCTATCGTAGTGGTGAAGGACGGTCGTACGCTGGGTGTCGGAGCGGGGCAGATGAATCGCATCGGCTCGGCGGAACTCGCGCTCAAGCAGGCCCATGCCCAGGGTGTGACCGAAGGGCTGGTACTGGCTTCGGACGGCTTTTTCCCCTTCGACGACTGCGTGAGCCTGGCGGCTGCGAGCGGCGTCGAGGCGATCGTGCAGCCGGGAGGCAGCGTCCGGGACGAGGATTCGATCCGGAAGGCCAATGAATCGGGTATTCCGATGTTGTTTACCGGGATGCGTCATTTCAAACATTAAACTGCGGATTTCGTGTCCGTCGGTCGGATTATTTTTTATGGACGATTTCCGAGCCGCTCTTTGCGGAAAGTGCGGTCGGGAATAAACGATAGGTTATGAAAGTTTTAGTCGTAGGCGGCGGTGGCCGCGAACATGCCGTCGTCGATGCGTTGTCGCGTTCGCCGCAGGTTTCGAAGATATATTGCGCTCCCGGCAATGCGGGTATCGCTCGTCAGGCCGAGTGTGTGCCGGTCAAGGATACCGATGTCGAGGGATTGCTTTCCCTTGCTCGTGAAAAAGAGATCGACCTCACGGTGGTAGGACCCGAAGCGGCGCTCGTGGCCGGTATCGTCGATCGCTTCCGTGAGGAGGGACTTCGTATTTTCGGCCCGACGAAGGCGGCGGCCCGCATCGAGTCGAGCAAGGAGTTTGCAAAAGATCTGATGGGGCGGTACGGTATTCCGACGGCCGGTTACCGGGCGTTCGACGATTACCGGAAGGCTTCGGAGTACGTTCGTTCGCGCCCTCTGCCCGCCGTCCTGAAATACGATGGTCTGGCTGCGGGAAAGGGTGTCGTTATCGCCCGGACGATGGAGGAGGCCGATGCCGCGTTGCGCGACATGTTGCTGGACGACAAGTTCGGCAAGGGACGTGTGGTCGTGGAGGATTTTCTGACCGGACCCGAATTTTCGTTCATGTGTTTCGTGTCGGGGCGCAAGGTGCTGCCGATGGTGCTGGCGCAGGATCACAAACGGGCGTTCGACGGCGATGAAGGTCCCAATACGGGCGGTATGGGAGCATACTCCCCGCTGCCGTTCATTACTCCGGAAGACGAGGCTTTCGCATTGGAAAAGGTGATGCAGCGCACGGCCGACGCTCTCTGCGACGAGGGATGTCCTTTCACGGGCGTGCTTTACGGCGGTTTGATGAAGACCCCGCAGGGAATCCGCGTGATCGAGTTCAACGCCCGTTTCGGCGATCCCGAAACCGAAGTGGTGCTGCCCCGCCTGAAGAGCGACATTTACGATATTTTCAGCGCCGTAGCCGACGGACGGGATCCGGGCGAGGCCGAGTGGCACGACTTTGCGACTCTGGGGATCGTGCTGGCATCGAAAGGATATCCCGGCTCCTATGAGAAGGGGTATGAAATTACGGGAACGGAGCAGGTGGACGGCGTAGTGTACCATATGGGCACGGCGATAAAAGAGGGGCGGCTCGTTACCTCGGGCGGCCGGGTGATGATCGTCGTCTGCCGGAGTGCCGACCCGGAGCAGGCCAGGTGCCGGGCGCTCGAGGAGGTCCGGAAAATCGGTTGCGAGAATCTTTTCTATCGATCCGATATCGGTATGAAGGCTCTTTCGTTTTTAGTGAAAAAATAGTTATATTTGTCCTTCGAATCCCTGGATGGGACGGATAAGCAATCTTTAAAATCAAAACAATATATGGTAATCAGCGGAAAAGAATTAGCGGCGGC
>OHQY01000275.1_pt1 | contig 13892 bp, 13 predicted proteins | sample 1578311 | NCBI WGS metagenome assembly OHQY01 (sample SAMEA3879545, study PRJEB24766) | human gut metagenome | biome: human-associated habitat; feature: feces | place: USA | collected 1985/1987 | reverse complement strand
ATTATAGGTCTACCCGTTAGGACATAACAGAGAATTGCATATCTATCCGTTAAGACATAACAGTGATTTATGCCTCGAGCAGCTTATTTACGCTGACAAGACGTGTGACAACAACAAACACCTCTGCAGCCTTTTTCAGCTCATCAAGTGATGGATATGTCGGAGCAATTCTTATCACGCTGTCATCCGGATCCTTCTTGTAAGGGAAAGGAGAGCCTGCACCTGTCATTGTGACACCAGCTTCCTTGCACTTTGCAACGATTTCCTTTGCACAGCCTGAAAGAGCCTCAAATCCGAAGAAGTATCCACCGAGCGGCTTAACCCATGTTCCGATGCCTCTTGAAGCAATTTCATCTGTGAGGATATTCTCAACCAGCTCGAATTTAGGTCTGATAAGAGCTGCATGCTTTGCCATATGAGCCTTGATACCATCTACATCCTTAAAGAATCTCGCATGACGAAGCTGATTAATCTTGTCGTGTCCGATTGTCTGTATAGTAAGGCGCTTCTTGATATCCTCACGGTTTTTCTCAGATGTGCATATACCTGCCACGCCTGCACCGGGGAATGTCACCTTACTTGTTGAGCAGAACTCAAATACCATATCAGGGTTTCCCTCTTTCTCGCAGAGCTCAAGGATATTTGGAATCTCTGCCTGCTTATCATCATAGAGATGATGAACTGTGTATGCATTGTCCCAGAAGATTCTAAAATCATCTGCTGCAGGCTTAAGCTTTGCAAAGCGCTCAACTGTCTCATCAGAGTATACAACACCCTGTGGGTTAGAGTATTTTGGAACACACCAGATTCCCTTTACAGAGGCATCGTTATTGACATATTTCTCAACCATATCCATGTCAGGACCATCCTCAGTCATAGGGATGTTTATCATCTCAACTCCAAACTCCTCTGTGATTGCAAAGTGCCTGTCATAGCCAGGTACAGGACAGAGGAACTTCACCTTGTCAAGCTTGCACCATGGTGTATTGCCGCAAAGACCAAAGATAAATGCACGTGAAACCTGATCATACATGATATTGAGACTTGAGTTTCCATATACTATAGCCTGCTCAGGCTTTGCTCCTACCATGCCTGCGATAAGGGCCTTTGCCTCAGGAATTCCGTCCAGACATGCATAGTTTCTCACATCAAGTCCTGATTCACTTTTCATATCACTGTCTGATTTCAAGACATCGAGCATAGGGAGTGAGAGGTCAAGCTGGTCTGCTCCCGGCTTTCCACGCGACATGTCAAGGCTTAAGCCAAGATTCTTAATCTTCTCGTACTCAGCCTCAAGTGCTGTCTTTTCCTGCATTAACTCGTCCTTTGTCATTTCTGTATACTTTTTCATTTAAAGATCCTCCTGGTCTGATTGGTAGTGTCAAAAACTACCCATTTTATTGTTCTAAAATTCTTTTAAAACCTTGATTTATTGAAGGTTTGCAAATAAAAAGAGCATTGACCTCCCAAAAGAAGTATAATGAGTTCACCACAAACACCATTATCAACAAGGAGACAATGCTCATGGACATTATACTTTATTTACTTCTATTTATTCAATACCAACATAAACAAATCTGCTGGCTTTTTAATTTTATCTGCAGATATATTCCCCTTAAGCAGTGGGTCTTCGATGACTCCCATTCTCCCAAATATCAAAAATTCAAGATTGATAAGCTCCCAAAAATAATCTATTACGAAAAATGGGATTACAAAGACTACATTCCTTACCTCGAATGGAAGTATGGCAAGAAAATCAAACCTGTCAGCCGCCGTTCTGAATGTGATATTGATGACAACTGTACCTGTCCACGTTGCAATGCTCCAAAGCCTTATCTCTACAAGAATAATGGTTCAAAAGGACAGATTCTGTGCAAAGTATGCTCCACCGCATTCTCTCCGGAAGAAAACCGTTTTTCAAAGTCCTACTCCCTCAAATGCCCGCACTGCAATCACTCGCTGGCTCATAAGAAAGACCGCAAACACTTTGTTGTCCACAAATGCGTAAATCCAAAATGTCCTTACTACCTCCACAATCTAAACAAGGTTGATAAAAAAGACCTTAAGGAGGACTATGGCAAGAACAAATATAAACTCCATTACATCTACCGGGAATTCCAGATAGATTTCTTTCGCATGGATTTAAACACTCTTCCCAAGAATGCTTCTTCCCTAAAATTCAGTAAACATGACCAGCATGTCATGTCTCTTTGTCTTACCTACAAAGTGAATCTTGGGTTATCGCTTCGTAAAACCGCTCAGGCATTGAAGGACATACACGGCATCAGCATCTCACACCAGCAAGTTGCCAACTATTGTAAAACCGCCTCTGCCTGCATAAAACCTTTCGTAGACAACTACGATTACAAAACTGGCAATGTATTTACTGCCGATGAAACATACATCAAAATCCGTGGTATCAAAACCTATATCTGGTTTATCATGGATTCTGCCAAACGCTCTGTTATCGGCTATCAGGTATCTGATAATCGTGGTGTTGGTCCATGCATTCTGGCAATGCGGATGGCCTTCCGGCATCTAAAAGAACTGCCTAAGAACTTTAAGTTCATTGCAGATGGCTACAGTGCATATCCCCTTGCCGCCCAGCAGTTCTTCCATGAATTCGGTGATAAGTTTAAGTTTGAAATCACACAAGTAATCGGACTCACCAATGACGATGAGGTTTCTAAAGAATTCAGACCTTACAAGCAGATGATTGAACGCTTAAACCGTACATACAAAGCTTCCTATCGTAAAACCAACGGCTTTGATAACATCGATGGAGCCAACTATGATCTCGCCCTCTGGGTTGCTTATTACAACTTCCTAAGACCACATAAACACAACAACTATAAAGTCTTAAATGAAGTCGAAATGCTGTCTCAGGCTGACACGATGCTGGGCAAATGGCAGCTTCTCATCTTCCTTGGTCAACAGACGATTCTGAACCTGCAACACGGCGAAGCCGCTAACTGTTCTTAGATTCAGAGCCAGAGGTAATTATCCCAGCCACCGCAAAGCGGCGTGCCCTTGATGGCACGAAAAAGAACTGCTACACTGCTGTAATCGACGGAAAAACTCTAACTGTTCTTGAGTTCTTCGCCGTCGGTGATTAACCTACAGCAGTTCTTTTTCGTACCGTCAAGAGTGGCGGTGGGCTACCACAACCTAAAAGATCTACAGTTTTCAAGGTTCATCTGAGCCTTTTTCTTTTGCTCAGTTTTTTCATAGGTCATTTGACACTATCAAATACCGATTTACGAAACTCTTTAATTTCGCATAGGCACATTATACCACAGCTCCTGTGCCTATGCGACACCTTTACTGCTCCTTCCGGTACGAACTCATCTTCTCCACCGTCACTTCCGGATAAAAATAAGTAAGTATCGTTGCTTTTGGAACACCTGCCGCAAGTGCTTTCTTCACTTCCTCCTTCTGCTCCGCTGTATATGACCAGTGCATCATTCGGTTTGTGATTGTATCCTCCCACTTCGGCTTCTCCCTTTCAGGATTTCTTACAGGCTTCTCTCCTCCATTGGTACTGTCGGAGTTCTCCGCTTTCTGCGACTCATCGGCATATTCAAACTCATTTGCCTGCTCCCTGTCGATTTTCGCCTTCTGCTCTGCCTCATCCTGCATTGAAAATCTCCTGCTTAATTCCTTATCCCCAAGCAGCATAAACTGCTCATAGGTCAGTGTATCAATATACACATTTTCGCCCTTATCCTTCATTTTTTCATAATGCTTAATGGCTTTTTCCGACAAAATCTCAAATGGCGGTCCAATGATACGATCAGCTCCCTGTGTCTTATGGACATAGGCTTTTCCCTTTCCGTCCGCTGTCTGATTAAACATCGGGTGTCGGAATGGAATATACTTATTGTCCATTATCGGATCAAAACCACGGATAAAAATAATACATTTCTTATTATCCAGCTTTCTGACTTCATCGGGTGTAAACAATTCTCTGCCTAATACATCATAGTTTCTTGAAGAGCTTCCCTGTCTGCCCTTTGTCTCTCCGCTTGATTTTTTATCAATCGTGCCTTTACCCAAAAGCTCCGAGACATACTTGTGTGTACTCTGCTCATTGCCTCCAAGATATATGAAGGTATCGCAGTTGCCGGGGATTGTTTCCCAAGTATCTTTGAAAAGTGCCTTTAGCTGGGCGAAATTCTGAATGATGATAATACTTGAAATCTCCCGGCTTCGCATTGTCGATAACAACGAACAGAAGTCATCAGGCAATGCGACATTAGTGACATACGCATAAAGATGACATCACCGCAAAAGAAAAGTGTCACCCACAGAGAGTGACACTTTACCGGCTGAAAAGGAAATTATGCTGAAACGGCTTCATCACTCTGCATTTCTTCCTTAACGGCAGCAATTCTCTTTTCCATCTTTGCGTTCTCACGCTTCTTTGCGGCAGTCAGTACCTCACCGGACTTGTAGTAGGTGGTAGAGCCGTAGTCCACCAGCTTTACAACGCCGATATAACGGTAATAAACATCAATCTGCTGTCGCATAACGCCGTCAACAGCCCTCGGCTCATACACCTTAATTTTATCCACCAGCATATTGAGAATTTCAGGCGTCAGTTCGGAGATGTCGCCGTATCGCTCCAAAAGGTCTGCAAACTGCTCTGTATCACTGCGGATTTCACGCACAGCGGCGGTTTCGCTTTCCAGCTTTCCTTTTTCGGCGAGTATGCTTTCCTGTTCCTGCTGATATTTACTGAGCAGACGGACAAAGTTGGTTTCATTGATTTTCCCCGAAATATTGTCCTCATACAGCTTGTCCACAAGGCGGTTGACATCATCCAAACGCTTGCAGACTCTCTTGTACTGAGCGTCTTTAGTACTCAGAGCCTTACCCTCGTTCTTTGTCTTGTTCTTTATCAGCAGGTCAATCAGCTTCGCCTTGTCCTTTTTAACGGCAAAAAACAATTCCTGTATATCGGCAAGCATTGCTGCCGTTAAGTCCTCCTCAAAAATTTTGTGTTGGGTGCATTTATGACTGCCGTAGGTGGCATAGGTTCCGCAGACATAAATCATATGGGAACTGTTGGAGCCGTATTTTCTGCGGCTCAGTGCCTTTCCGCAGTCAGCGCATTTGAGAAGTCCGGAAAAGATATTCAAATCGTCCTTCAGCGTTTCCTTGTATTCTCTGCGCTTGACGGCAATCAACTCGTTTGCTCTTTCCCAAGTCTCTCTTGATACAATAGGCTGGTGGGTGTTTTCTACCGTAATCCAGTCGGCTTCATCTGTCTTGAAGTGTTTTTTTGTCTTGAAAACCGTATCGGATTTGCAGAGGACACAGTCGCCGCAGTACACACGGTTTCGAATCAAAAGACGAAGCGTATCGGGTCTCCAGATATACTTGGATTCTTCATCGGGAAACATATGGGATTTGTCCTCAATGCCCCTGATGTGCATATACCAGGACGGCACCGGCACTTTGGTTTCCCTCAGATAATCACGGATACGGTGATTGCCCCAGCCCTTTAACACAAGGTCGTAAATCTTGACCACCACCGGTGCGGTTTCAGGGTCAGGGATGAGATGATTGTGATCGTCCGGGTCTTTGAGATACCCAAACGGCGCAGTTTTGGAATGATACTTTCCGTCTTTCGCTCTGGAACGGAAGGCGGCTTTTATCTTCCTTGAAGTATCACGGCTGTAAAACTCGTTGATTACATTTTTCAGCGCCGCATAGTCGGTGCTGTGACTGTTCAGGGTATCAATGCCGTCATTTAATGCGATAAAACGCACCTTTTTGGACGGAAAATACAATTCCTGATACTGCCCGACAACGATATGGTCACGACCGAAACGACTTAAATCCTTAACAACTACCACACCGATTTTACCGGTTGCAACATCATCAATCATTCGCTGAAAGTCCGGTCTGTCAAAGTTCAAACCCGAATACCCGTCATCCACATAAATCTCGTAGGGTATCAGTCCGTTCTCCTGTGCATAGCGCACGAGCATGGACTTTTGCGTTTCAATGGACAGGCTCTCACCCTGTCTTTCATCGTCTTTGGAAAGCCTGCAATAAAGGGCTGTCTTCTTAAGCTGCTGTGTCATCTTCTTTTCCTCCTGAAATCATCTTTATACTGTCATTGTAGTGCTGTTTTTTACGGTTTGCGAATGTGCCGTCTGATGACTTCGCTGTGCTTTTGCTCTGAAAAAGCCAGCCGTAAACCTCCGCCGCAAGCTCCTCAAGCGGCTTTTCACCAACGGGAATTCGCTGAATATCTATTACTGGTCTGTTGCTGTTTCTGTTCATCTTAAAACCTCCTTTACAATAATCAGCCGTTATCGGCTGTTTCTGTTTCTCTGTCTTTTCAGGTAAAGCGCATAGTGTTCCAATGCCTTTACGATATAATCTTCCATCTGCTTGTAGGTGGTGTTCGGCTTGAAATACTGCCGTACTCTGTCGGTCGGTATCTTCAAAACCTCCACCTGATTGCCCTTGACTTCAGTCATAATCTCGAATATCTTATCCATTGTCAGCAATCCGTCATTACTCAGTTTTCGCATTCTGACCGACTGAGAAAGTGAGGGGGTGCAGTCCTCGCTTTCTATGGTTTCGATTAAGTTCCTTTGTTCTTCGGGCAGTAAATGGGAAAGCTCCACCGCAGGAGTCAGAGCAATGCGCCCCTCGTCCACCAAGTCAAGCAATGGCTTTTCCAAAAAGGTCAGTCGGATATATCTCTGTACCTGTGTTTTACTGTCCGAAGAAGAATCGGCAAGCGCCTGAACGGAGGTTAACTTCTGACCAAGTTGGTCAGAAGTCCGCCCCTGATGTTTCATTGCCTCCAGCTTCATCTTGTAGGCAAATCCTTTTTCGGAGGGTAACAGCCCCTCACGATGAAGATTGGAATCCACCATAAAGATGACCGCTTCATCTCTGGAAAGCTCACGGATAATGGCAGGGACTTTGTCGATCCCTGCCATTTTGCAAGCATAAATTCTTCTGTGACCCGACAGGATTTCATACCCCTTACCTTTCGGGCGAACCACTATCGGTATCAGCACACCGCTTTCCTTTATGCTGTCAACGAGCATTTCCATATCGGAATTATCCTGTATCTTGAACGGATAATTCTCAAAGGGTACGCAGTCAGCGACCCTGATTTCTGTAACATTCATTTATCTTTCCCATCCTTTCGATTTGCGTTTTCTCGCTTCTTTTTCCTGCTGTGCCATCTGCTGAAGTACTTCCGGCGGTATTTTTGAAATCACCTTTTCAAGCTCCTTCTGCTTTTGGTTCAGCTCATAAATTTTTCGGTTTGCCTGTTTGAGTTCCAGTTCCTGCTCGTAATTGATACTGCGGTAATTGGAATTGCTGTCACGCTCGCTGAACAGTTCTCGTTCCAAATAGGCGATGTGTTTGTCCGTGCTTTGAAGCTGCACCTTGAGTTGAGCCATCTCCGGCGCATACCTGCCGAGAAGGGAAATGGCAGCGTCCTTCTTCTTTGCGTTGTTCACAAGCCCGATGTCATTGATTGCACCGCATATCTCTCCGTAATGGTCGTAAAGCTCGCCGGCAACCTTAAACATAAAGGGTGGAATGTGCTTTCGGTGAGATACCTTTGCCGGTGTGCCTCTTGTGATATCGGGATATTTTTCGTGCATATATTCGTAGAATTTATCCTGCCAGCCCACAAGCCCTTTCGGTCCTCCGATAATATCCTTAGAGGACAATCTGCCCTTTTCCGTTATCGGAACAAAGCAAAGGTGCATATGGGGAGTCGCCTCGTCCAAATGCACAACCGCTGAGATGATGTTCTCTTTTTTGAAGTTGTTCTCAAAGAAACGGTAGGCATAATCAAAATATTCTCTCTGTTCCTCAACGGATTTTCCTTTCAGCCAGTCAGGGGTTCCGCCCACGAAACAGTCCTGCATAACCACGCTGTCCTTTCTTCGCTTAGCTCCGACTTCTTCAATCCTGTCCAGTACTGCCTTGCGGTATTTTGCCGGCGGCTCGACAATGTGATAGTTCAGGTGCGTCCTCGAAGGGTCAATATCGGGATTGGTTTTGTACTCGGCTTTCAGTCGTTCGTGATGATTGCATATCCTGCCGACAGCGCCGAGCTTACGTTTTTCTATGCGCATAATCGCGTAATTTGCCATAGGCATTTCTCTCCTTATCGTTTCATTTTCAAGGAAGTAATAATTCAGAATGTATCGTTGAATTATCTTCCTCTGTATCATTTTGCGGAGAACGGGAGAGACGGTTGATACACAGCAAAGCACCTCTTGCCGCCTTTCGGTCTTGTTTGCTCGCCGTCCTTTGCGGCTCGTAAACAATCCCTTAATGCTGTTGTCCGTGATATTTTGCTCGCCATATCCGGCGACTCGCAAAAATCACTGCCAACCGAACGGAAACCGTGGGTTTTCCGTTCTCGGTGCATTGCAGTGTAACCCACTACACCTTGCAAGCAAGGTGGTGGGCAAGGCGTTCCCCCTTGACTCCCTTAAAAGGGCAAATCCTCACCGCTTTTCGTGTCTTTATCCGTCACGAAATCCTGTTCGTCCTTGCCCTCCGGCAACAACCAAAACCACTGCACGCCCTGTTTCACAGAGCGTATGCCCAGCAGTGCTTTTGCTTTTTTGCCGTACTCTCGCTGACCCCTGCCTCTTTCAGATGACGCATCACTTCGCTCTGCGGCTTTGGCTGGGTATCAGCGAGTAAAGCGGACAGCATTTCTTTTGCTTTCTGCATTTGCTCATCGGGTCTGCCGACCCCCGCAAATACATTCCCCAAAACTTCATCTGCTGTCCTTGCGGTTTCCTCCAGCCAGTGAATACCGCCCTCGTCAACCGAAAAGAGAATAGCATTTCCTGTCGGGGCAAGGTTGCTTTTGACCTGCGCCAGTATTCGCTCATCGGGACGTTCCTTATCGGTTCTCCCGACGAGCAGAACGCTTCTTGCCGCACCCACAATATCCACCGAACCAACGCCACGGTTCAGTGCTTTCTGCCCAATGGCCTTGTTCATATGATGAACGATGACAATCGCACAGCCCTGTTCCTTTGCGATGTCAATCAGCGGTCGAAACTGTCTGCGGACTTCATTGGCGGAATTGATTGAGGTTGACTCCCCGATATATGCGGATAAGGGGTCAAGGACGATGAGCTTTGCGTTGGTCTGTCGGATGGCTGCCAGCAGTCGCTCGTCGGAAAAGCTCAGATACTGTTCCTTCTCATTGATAAACAGCAGTCTGTTCGTATCGCCGCCTGCGGCAATAAAGCGGGGAACGATTGTATCGTCTGCGTCGTCCTCCGTGGACTGGTAAATGACATTGACCGGTTCTGCGCCCTCGCCGTCGGTAAAGGGCATTGGTTTGCCCCTTGTCAGCATTGCGGCAAGCTTCAGAATCAAGGTGCTTTTGCCATCACCGGCGTCGCCCTGCAAGACCGTGACCTTGCCGTAGGGAATATACGGATACCACAGCCATTCCACGCTCTTTACCTGAATCTCGCTTGCCTTTGTAATCTCAAGCTTCATTTCTTCGTTTTCTCTCCTTTCTCAAAAATTTCGGGCATTCGATTACCAGCATCCGAAAGCTCTGCTTGCAGTTGTTCTGACACTTCCTGCAAAGCTCGTTATAGGTGATACGGTTTCTCTCATTCAGAAACAGCGCCCATTCCTGTTTCCGCTTTTTTACTCATTCGTGGCACTTTCACCACCTCCCATAATCTTTAACCCAAGCCGTAAGGCGTGGGTATGTAACCGCCGCTTTACCCGATTGCCGTTTTTGTATGCCTGCCCCCATCTAAGCGGCGTTGCCCTGCTCGTATCATCGCAGGGTCATATCCCAATCGGACGGTCATTCAGTTGTAAAAAGGTGTAGGGTAACAATATCCCTTCACTTGTTCGGACTGGGAAAGGAAAAATTATCGGGTATTTTGGAAACCAAAGATAAAATTTCCCCTCACTCATTTGGACAAAGGGGGTCAAAATGCACACCCAAAATCTGTGCTCTGCGAGAAAATCTCCGAAAAAATTTATCCTTTCACTTGTTCCCACCGGGGAAGATGAAATGGACACCCTTTTTCTCAAAAAAATTTTTGCCTCTTCACTTGTTTGAAATGGGAAAGCGTTTTTGGGGGGTGTTTTCAAAAAATTATTTAAAAAATCGTCCTTTCACTAATTCCCACTGAGAAAGATGAAACGGCAACCCTTTTCCCAAAAAAATTTAGTGTTCACTTGTTTGAACCGTAAAAGCAAAAAGCACCCGATTGTGTAATCAGGTGCCGAAATGACATAGTTTCGGGGTGAAAATCGCCGTTTTTCTTCGCTGTAAGGGGTTGGAGAAAGCAAGGTAATGAGTTTATACCGTCTTGCCGGTTTATCGGAAATACCGCCTTTTGGGTACAAAAAAAGCACCTATTTTCTTGTGGGCTATTCCTTGAAAATAAGTGCTTTCTCTTTCCGTATTCAGTTGTAAGCGGTCATTTGCAGAAGCGTATCAGCAGCTCATCCAAATCCTCCGTCGGTTTATTCTCGGCAATCAAGGTGTTCCGCCATTCCGCCAAGGCTCGGATAATGAGCCGCAGTTCAAAATCGTCCACCTTGATTTTAATCTTCCTCATAGATATACTCCCTCATAATGACCTCCTCCGCACGGTTGCGGATATTGTTCATCAGCCCGACCCACTTCATCATCTCGTCGGCTTTCATCTGTTCAGTCACGCCCTCGCGCTCGGCATACTGCTTAACCAGCCGGGAAAAGAGTGCCTCGCACTCCTCGTCTACGCTGTGCAGATATTCATTCAGTGTCCCGCTTGTCCGCAGGCTCGTCAGCAGTGCCTTGTGCCATTTTTGTAAGTGACGGAACTTTGCACGACCGAAGCGCCCGAGTTCATAATACTTTTCTTCGGGAAGTGCCAAGTCCGGCAGATAGTAATCTCCGCAGAGCGTGTAGCTGATACCTGTCTTTTCGTCTGTGATATGCTTTTCCAGTTCCATAAAAAATCCCTCCTGTCAGATACATTGTACCCGATAGGAGGGATGTGGGCGAATGTGAGCGAAATCAGTGCGTTTTCTTTTATTTGCCATATCGGAATAAGCAAATCTATTGTATTAGAGATACCAAACTAAGCCATTTTCTATTGGCTGAATCATTGCTCCTTTCGGTACTTTCCGCAAAATGATGAATACATCCATATAATCTGGTGCTGGAGAAATCAGTCCCATCATAGCAGGCACTACGCATATTGTCATCAACCATTTCGTCGTAATCGGGCAGACTAAGAAAACAGTAAGAAAGAGTATCCCCGGAATCATAGGTGCCAATGACATCATTATATATCGTCCTCTGCTAAGCGCGACAGAGGACGCAGCATATGCTCTCAACTGCTTTATACATACTCCTATATAGACTTTTGCTCCCTTTGGATAGCTTATAGCATGAAGAAATTCATGCAACGGCATCGCAACAAAGAAGCCAATAATAAATGACAGCGGCATAAACCACAAATCAAATATAAATTCATCTACTTGCGCCTTTTTGATGAAAATCGCAACAAAGCATACAATGCAAGGAAGAATAATGTATGGGATAGAGGACCTAAATATGTCATTTGGTCTGTCAATCAGAACCGAGTTTTCAGGAATGCTTTTCCCCGCAATCTCTCTGTCCCAGGGCTGCTTTACGTCACAAACTTCATCCCAGTTTTTATTGCCATTCCATATTATCTGTGCCATATCATTTTCCTCTCGCAAGTGTCTTATTTGTTGCTTTCTTAATGCTCAGTCCAATACGACGCCCTTTTTCTTGCCGTTTTTCTTTCTTGGATACTCCCTGATACGGGTGACGAAATCGAGATTGACGATTTCCCGTTCGCCTGAATTTCTCTCGATTACCATACCGCCGTCATCAATTTCCTTTATTACGCCCTGTAAGCTGCCGTCGTTTGAAGTAATCGTATAAATGATGCAATCTTCACCGATAAATTGTCTTGCAAGTTCTTTCATAACCAATATCTCCTTGTTTTGTTTTCTCCTGTTTTGTATTTGCCACACAGCCGCCGCTGTTCTCCGCCTTTTCCTAATCAACCAAAAGATAATCAGAATAACGACAAGCCACCAATAATTTGCCATTACTTACCCTCCTGTCGGTCTTTCAGGAAATTTTATTTCCGGCTTTTGAATATCTTAATGCTTCCTTGCAATATACCGACTGATTGACAATCCAAATAATGCACACTACAAGTGACGGTAAAAAGCCTATTTCGAAAACAAGCGCACAGACAGCAAGCACTATGGCGAGTGCAGAACAGACGGTGTTGGTGGCACTGTACGCTTTAAAAGCGCACTTTCCGATCATTATCTTCTCTGCTTCATCACAACTGTCCATCCATTTCTTTTGGAATTTTGTGTCATATACGGACGCTGTTTTTTCGGGATTTGTTTTCTTGGCGGCGTCAACGCACTTCTGCTGGATAATGACAGCTTCAATCAAAATGGCGAAGAAGCCGACAATACCTACAACAAACGAAACCATACTATTCTGGTTTTCAAAAGTGGAAAAACCACCGGAATACGAAGCAGCAATGAGAAAGTAAGAGAGAATAAGGGCTGCACTTGTAATCCAAATGACAATGGAAAGTTTATTATCAATCGTATCGGATGTTTCCTCATTTTCGCCGTCCCAAGATGAAAGCAACCTTTTTGCACTTTTATAAATCGGAACGCAGATCATCGGCACGATAACCGCTGTCGCCAACATCAGCCAAGGGGCAATATAAGTTCCGAAAAAAGCTCCTGTACTTTTCATACCGCCCGCCAGCGTGTTCAGTCCGTATCTTGCAGCGCAAAACCCAAACCCGCCACCGATAATTAAGCTGAGAACCATTATAAGAATAAATTTTGGCAGAGCCTTTCGATTTGCTTTCTTGATTTCATTGTTATCCATTATCTTCTTCCTCCTGTAAATAGAAAACATCTTCTACCGTGACGCCGCATACCTTGGCAATCGTTAGGGCAAGGGTGACAGACGGCGAATAGTCGCCTCGTTCAATCAGGCTGATTGTCTGCCTTGAAACGCCGCATAAGCGCCCCATTTCCTGTTGATTGACATTCAGTGCGGCTCTGCGTTCTTTCAAACGATTTCGCAATATCATACAGCACCTCCAAATGACAATCTGCTTTGTCTTGTTGACAATTATCATTGTCATATTGCATTATACTCTTGTCATTTAGTTTTGTCAATAGGGTTTTCCAGGTAAATAGTAACCCGAGAATCCCCTTTGTAACCCAAGACTCCCTCTTTGTAAATGAAAATCCTGTTTTGTAAGCGAGATTCCCGGTTTGTAAATGAAAGTCCAGGTTTGTAAGCAAGATTCCCGGATGTTCATTTCTATTTCGATATGATATAATACGTTCAGCAATAAATTTGCGTACAACAACCAGAGATCAATTCTCTCTCGAAATTTTTGTATTCGGAGAATCCATCCCCGTTTTTGATTGGATAGAGTTGTTCTATTCTGGCTCTGGCGGCACTCAGCAAATTTATTTGTTACTTTTTGAGAAGTTTAGGCTTTAAGATGATGTTCTCGGCGGCAACCGGTGAGCATCCCAGTCTCTTAAGCACATCTTCTCCATAGTAAAAGCTGAATGTTTCGTATGGGCTACGGTTGTTCAGCTTTTTTCTTTTATAAGAATTGATATGGTTCATCATCAGAGTAATATCCTGTTGTGTCAGCTCATCGAAACTGCTTCCTTTTGGCAGGATACGACGTATCAATTCATGGTTGACTTCACAGGCTCCTTTTTGATAAGGAGCACTTGGATCGCAATAAAATATCTTTGTTCTATTGCATGGAATGGTGCTACGTTTTTCGATTTCCTTTGGATTTGAAAATTCACTTCCG
>OHQY01000237.1_pt1 | contig 15229 bp, 15 predicted proteins | sample 1578311 | NCBI WGS metagenome assembly OHQY01 (sample SAMEA3879545, study PRJEB24766) | human gut metagenome | biome: human-associated habitat; feature: feces | place: USA | collected 1985/1987 | reverse complement strand
CTCTTTCCCAAAAAAGTGGAATATGCTATACTGTTACAAAAGTCTTGTCTGATGGAGACTGAGATTTTTGAAATAGGAAGAGAGACGTTAACAGATTCATGGCAAAAGAACTTCAACAGACATTGCCGGAAGCCTGGCGAAAAAGAGTTCAGCGGTTGAAGAAGATGATCATAGGTATCGTGGCGGCGGGAATCGTGATTCTGCTCCTGTGCTGTGTGTATCTGATCTGCAGGCTGCATACGATTGACGGAACTTTGAAGACACTGGAGCAGAGACTGGATGAACTGGATATCCGGAATCAGGAGCTACAGACGCTGCTGCAGCAGTTGCAGGAGCAGAAGAGTACACCGGTACAGACACCTCAGATACAGGAGGACAGTTCCGGCGCAGAAGCTTCAGAGCCGGTGGCGGAGGAAAGCTCCGGGCAGGAAGAAATTCACAAGGTGTATCTGACGTTCGATGATGGCCCCAGTATTTATACGAATGACATCCTGGATATTTTAGACAGCTACAATGTCAAAGCCACATTTTTTGTGGTGGGAAAAGAAGGAACCAATGCAGAAGAGGCGCTGCAAAGGATCGTTGACGAAGGACATACGCTGGGAATGCATTCATACAGTCATAAGTACAAGGAATTGTATGAATCCATGGACAGTTTTACAGAGGATTTCGAGCAGATCAGGGACTACATCTACCAGGCCACCGGAGTGGAGAGTGTCTGTTACCGGTTCGCGGGTGGAAGCTCCAATACGGTCAGCGAGATCGATATGCATGATTTTATCGATTATCTGGACAGTCAGGGAGTGGAATACTACGACTGGAATGTGTCCTCCGGAGACGGCGGAAGCATGAAGTTATCCACGGATACATTACTGGAAAACTGTACCAAGGATATCGATACCAGAGACACGTCTATCATACTGTTGCATGATTCCGCGGAGAAGCCGACTACAGTGGAAGCTTTGCCGGATATCATAGAGAATATTCTGGCCCGGCCGGATACAGTGATCCTGCCGATTACGGAAAATACCAGGCCGATTCATCATATAGAGTAGGAATACCTGTAAGAAGAGAATGCCTGTTGCGGTTTTGATCGTTCGCAGAACGCGAAAATCGCTGATAAATAACAAGAAACAAATGGAGGTGCATAATCATGGGATTTTTCTCAGACTTGAAGGAAGATCTGTCCCAGGCGGTCAATGAACTGATGCCGGAGGAAGAGCTGGATCAGGCAGCCGTGGAAGAGACGAAGGAGCAGCCGGTGGAAAATACGCAGGAGACAACGGAAGAGACTCCGATGGAGCCGCAGGCGGAAGAGACACCAAATGACAATGCAGCATTGGAAGAAATGTTGAAGAACCGGGATTCTATTGAAATTCCCCAGGAAAAAGAAGAACAGCCGGAAGAGGAAACAACGGCAGAAGAATCCCGGATAGAGGAAGCTCCCATAGGAGAGGCCGTACCGGAACTGGATCTGGACAGTATACTTCAGAACGATATGACTGTGGACAGTGTTCTGAAGCAGGAGAATACAGAGAACAGCAAAGGAGCAGAGAAGAGAATGGACGCAAAAATCGCATCAGATGAAACAGCAGTTATCACCGCAGGTATGGTTATCACCGGAGATGTAAGTTCTGAAGGATCTATGGATCTGGTAGGTACGATCAACGGAAATATTGATGTTCTGGGCAAACTGAATATTACCGGATATATCAATGGAAATTCCAAGGCTGCCGAGATCTTTGCAGAGGGAGCCAAGATCAACGGTGAGATCGTCAGCGAAGGTTCTGTAAAAATCGGTGCAAGTTCTGTAGTCATCGGCAACATCACTGCCACCAGCGCAGCTATTGCAGGTGCAGTAAAGGGCGATATTGATGTACAGGGACCTGTAGTGATGGATTCTTCCGCCATTGTAATGGGCAACATCAAGTCCAAGTCCGTACAGATCAACAACGGTGCCGTAATCGAAGGTATGTGCTCTCAGTGCTATGCGGATGTCAGCCCGACTTCCTTCTTCAATGATTACAAGCCCGAGAAAAAGAAAGTAAAATAAGGAGCATAAGACCATGAAGAGAATATTACTGAAGCTTAGTGGAGAAGCACTGGCAGGAGAGAAGAAGACCGGTTTTGACGAGGAGACCGTCAGAAAGGTAGCATTACAGGTAAAGGGACTGGTAGATGACGGTATTCAGGTAGGTATCGTTATCGGTGGTGGCAATTTCTGGAGAGGACGTTCCAGTGAGAACATTGACCGTACCAAGGCAGACCAGATCGGAATGCTGGCTACGATCATGAACTGTATTTATGTCTCCGAGATTTTCCGTTCCGTAGGCATGATGACCAATATCCTGACACCTTTTGAGTGCGGATCCTTTACCAAGCTGTTTTCCAAGGACAGAGCAAATAAATATTTTGCCAAAGGTATGGTAGTGTTCTTCGCAGGTGGTACGGGACACCCTTATTTCTCCACCGATACCGGCGTTGTTCTTCGTGCCATTGAGGTAGAGGCAGATGTCATTCTGCTGGCTAAGGCAATCGACGGTGTCTACAATGCAGATCCCGCCAAAGATCCTACAGCGAAGAAATATGATGAAGTATCTATTGATGAAGTAATTGCCAAGAATCTTCAGGTAGTGGATATGACCGCTTCCATTCTGGCCAGAGACAACAAGATGCCCATGTGGGTATTCGGCCTGAATGAAGAGAACAGCATCGTGAATACCTTGAAGGGCAAGTTCAACGGAACCAAGGTAACCGTATAATTTCAGAAAATAAAAATGGAAAGGCGCAGAGCGCAGAAGAGAGGAAAACAATGGACGCAAGAGTACAGGTATATAGTGACAAGATGCAGAAGGCTTATGAGTTTCTGGAGGCAGATTTTGCTGCTATCCGTGCGGGACGTGCGAACCCTCATGTATTAGACAAACTGAGAGTTGACTACTATGGAACTCCTACCCCCATTCAGCAGGTGGGTAATGTAACCGTTCCCGAGGCACGTATCATCCAGATCGCTCCCTGGGAGAAGTCTCTGATCAAAGAGATCGAGAAAGCAATCATGACTTCCGATATCGGTATCAATCCTTCCAACGACGGCAGTGTGATCCGCCTGGTATTCCCGGAGCTTACCGAGGAACGCAGAAAAGATCTGGTAAAAGAAGTAAAGAAGAAGGGTGAGGAAGGCAAAGTAGCTATCCGTAATATCAGAAGAGACGGCAACGATGCCTTCAAGAAGCTGGCAAAGACAGAAGTATCCGAAGATGAGATCAAGGGTCTGGAAGATGATCTGCAGAAGCTTACCGACAAGTATGTAAAGGACATTGATGCTCTGATCGACAGCAAGTCCAAGGAAATCATGACGGTTTAAGAAGGTTTAAAACTATGGAAGAGAATCTGAAAATTCCGAATCATGTAGCAATTATTCTGGACGGCAACGGCCGTTGGGCCAAAGCAAAAGGAATGCCCCGCAATTACGGGCATATGCAGGGAGCCAAGACGGTGGAAGTGATCTGTGAAGAGGCGTACCGTATGGGAATCCAGTATCTGACAGTATATGCTTTTTCTACAGAGAACTGGAACCGCCCGCAGGATGAGGTGGACGCGCTGATGAAGCTGCTCCGCAATTATATGAAGACCTGTCTGAAGACAGCGGAGAAGAACCGTATGTGTGTCAGAGTCCTGGGTGACAAGACCAGACTGGATGAGGATATCCGGACAAGGATTGCGGAACTGGAAGAGGCCACAAAGAACAACGATGGCCTGCATTTCCAGATTGCCATCAATTACGGAGGCAGGGATGAGATCGTCCGTGCAGTGAAAAAACTGTCCGCAAAAGTACAGAGTGGAGAAGTGAATCCTGCAGGGATCACGGCAGATACTCTGGAAAGATACCTGGATACTGCTGGAATTCCGGATCCGGATCTGCTGATCCGAACCTGCAATGAACAGAGGATTTCCAATTTCCTGTTGTGGCAGCTGGCATATACGGAGTTTTATTTTACCCCGGTTCCCTGGCCGGATTTTACAAAAGAAGAATTGATCAAGGCTGTGGAAGCATATAATCATAGAGACAGAAGATATGGCGGCCTGAAGGAGGAATAGCTTATGTTTTGGACCCGTTTGCTCAGTGGCATCGTATTGCTTGCCATTGCACTGGCTACGTTCAGCTTCGGCAATATATTTTTAGCAGTGCCGCTGTGGCTTATTTCTCTGATTGCATACAGAGAGCTTACCAAGGCATTAAGATGTGCAACGGATGAGAAAAAATTTAATGCACTGGAGTGGATCGGCTTTGTGGGCGTGACGGCATATTACGCAACACTGTTTTTTACCAGGGATCATACATTGTTGCTTATGTGTATCGTAGGACTTTTTATGGCAGAAATGTTCTGTTACGTGATGTTGTTCCCGAAATACGAGGCAAGTCAGGTTATGGCAGCAGTGTTCTCTTTCCTGTATGCACCGGTGCTGTTGTCCTTTGTCTATCTGACCCGCGAGTGCGAGAACGGAATTTATCTGGTATGGCTGATCCTGATCAGTTCATGGGGATGTGATACCTGTGCCTATGTCGTAGGCAAACTGATCGGAAAGAAGCATATTTTCCCGGAATTAAGCCCGCATAAGTCTCTCGAGGGATGTATCGGCGGTGTCGCCGGAGCAGCCCTGATCGGTGGTTTGTATGCACATTTCTTTGTGGAAGCGGCATTCCCTGATCAGATCATCACCTGGACAATCGCATTCATCTGTGCGGCGGGCGCGGTGATGAGTATGGTCGGTGACTTGGCGGCATCTGCCATCAAGAGGAACCATAACATCAAGGATTATGGCAAACTGATCCCCGGACATGGTGGGATCATGGACCGGTTTGACAGCATGACGGTGACAGCACCGATGACGTATTTTCTTGCCATTCTGATGATTGGACTGCGTTAGTCCCAAAGGTAAGATACAAGGAGCATAGCACTATGAAAAAGATAGCAATTCTGGGGTCTACCGGCTCCATCGGAACCCAGACTCTGGAAGTCGTTCGCAATAATCCGGAATTGCAGGTGGCAGCACTGGCTGCCGGAAAAAGCGTAGAACAGATGGAAAAGCAGATCAGAGAATTCCATCCTCTGATCGCAGGCATGTGGAGTGAGGAAGCGGCAGCAGACCTGCGGAGCCGTGTGGCGGATTTACCTGTGAAAGTCGTAAGTGGCATGGATGGTCTGTTGGAGATCGCAACAATGCCTCAGTCACAGGTATTAGTGACGGCGATTGTGGGAATGATTGGTATCAGACCGACGATCGCTGCCATTGAAGCAGGGAAAGATATTGCCCTGGCTAACAAGGAGACGCTGGTAACGGCAGGGCACATCATTATGCCGTTAGCGGCGAAAATGGGTGTGAAGATCCTGCCGGTGGACAGTGAACATAGCGCGATTTTCCAGTCACTGAACGGAGAACCGGCCGGAAGAATCGAGAAGATCCTGCTTACGGCATCCGGTGGACCGTTCCGCGGCAGGACCAGAGAGCAGCTGCAAAATATTCAGGTGGAGGATGCTTTGAAGCATCCCAACTGGTCCATGGGACGGAAGATTACCATTGATTCTTCCACACTGGTGAACAAAGGTCTGGAAGTCATGGAAGTAAAGTGGCTGTTCGGTGTGGATTTGGATCAGATCCAGGTCATTGTGCATCCCCAGAGCATTATCCATTCCGCAGTACAGTATGTGGACGGAGCGGTGATCGCACAGTTGGGAACTCCGGATATGAAATTGCCGATCCAGTATGCGCTGTTTTATCCGGATCGGCGTCCAATGCCGGGAAAACGTCTGGACTTCTATGAACTGGCACAGATCACATTTGAAAAGCCGGATATGGAGACATTCTTTGGCCTGAAGCTGGCTTATGATGCACAGCGCATCGGCGGCAGTATGCCTACGGTGTATAATGCAGCCAACGAGAAAGCAGTAGGACTGTTCTTAGACCGTAAGATCGCTTATCTTCAGATCCCGGAGCTGATTCGTGAGGCCATGGAGCAACATAAGGTGATCGAGAATCCGAATGTGGAGGAGATCCTGGAGACAGAGGCATCTGTCTATGATTTTATTGAAAAAGTGTATTCTGAGAGGCAATAAATGGTTACTTTGATCTTGTTTGTGTTGATCTTTGGGGTGGTGGTAATCTCACATGAATTCGGACATTTTCTGCTGGCGAAGGCCAATGGAATTCATGTGATAGAATTTTCCGTGGGTATGGGCCCGAATCTGTTTTCTTTCCAAAAAGGAGACACGAAATATTCCCTGAAGCTTCTTCCCATCGGCGGAGCCTGTATGTTTGAGGGGGAAGACGGTCTGAATGAGAAGGAGGACGGTGAAGATCACAGCGGATCTTTCCTGAACGCCAATGTGTGGGCGAGGATTTCCACCGTGTTGGCAGGACCGATATTTAACTTTATTCTGGGCTTTATCATTGCCTTTATTATGGTGAGTCTGATTGTGATCCGTGATCCGGTAGCCACGGAGATCGTGGATGGCGGCGCCGCACAGGAAGCGGGACTGGAGGCCGGAGACAGGATACTTTCCTTAAATGGCAGTAAGATACACCTGTATGAAGAAATACAGTTATTTACTCTGACTTACCGTGGCGGAGAAGTAGCGGTGGAATATGAAAGGGATGGTGTAAAGGGAACTACAACGCTGACACCGAAGTACGATGAGAGCGAAGGCCGCTATCTGATCGGCATCAGTAATGCGGATTTCGTAGAACTGTCCGGATTGGACAGCTTCCGGTATTCCTGGTATGAGATGCGCTACTGCGTGAACATGACCTGGAAGAGTCTGGCGATGCTGGTGCAGGGGCAGGTCTCCAGGCAGGATGTGGCAGGCCCTGTAGGCATCGCGGTAAATGTTGTTGGCAAGACCTACGAAAGTACCAAGGATTACGGCTGGCAGAATGTACTGGTGAATATGTTGAACATCACCCTGATGCTTACTGTTAACCTGGGAATTCTGAATCTTCTGCCGATCCCCGCACTGGACGGCGGCCGACTGGTATTCCTGATCTGGGAAGCCATAACGCACAAGCCGGTGCCTCCCGAAAAAGAAGGCATGGTACACTTTATTGGACTGATGTTCTTCATGGTACTGATGGTGTTCCTGTTATTTAATGATCTGGTTAATATCTTCGGATAAGCCGGATAATTCAAGACGTTCAATAAGTAAGATCCGTTGACAAAGGGCATACCGCATGGTATGCTCTTTTTATATTTGTGCAAGGCACATTTCTTTGAAAAATTTCATGCCGATCGGCAAAAATTTCCTGATGTAGCAATGTAGCACTGAAGTAAGAAACAGTACGGACAAAACAGAATAAAAAAGGAGGAATGCGTATGGAGCATGTGACAGCCTGTTATTGGCAAAAGGAAACACCTGCAGAGCTGTTTTTATCTTTGCAGCAACGAAAATACCGTAGGCTGGGGATTTCCGTAGTATGCGCCTGTATCTCGGACAACGGGGAACTGGTAAGAAGTCTGCAAAACAAAATGGAGGAGGAACTGGAAGAAGAGAATGTCTGGAGGCCGTTTTGGGAAGAAATATTGCAGGAGAAATGGATGGACATTATAAGGCAGCAAAAGCAGGATGACAGTTATGCGGGAATCTTATGCGTGGGGAGCAGAGTATTGTTTTTCAGTCACGGGAGAATGCGAATCTGTGGATGTTTTCAGAGATTCGGCAGGACACAATGGAGGACGATGCAGGAATCCTGCATGGCGGGAGAAGTGGAACCGGGGACGGCCATGTTGATGGCGGACAATGGGTTCCTGAATTTCTGTGAAGAGGAACTGACAGCATGTCTGCAACCGCAGATTGCAGGAAGACCGGATGCACGGCAACGCGTGGAAGGTGCTGCAAGACGGCTGAAGGAACTGGGAGAAAAGGCGGAGAGACACGGAGGAACACACATGGGAGCGGTGTGGATCCTGCCGGTTATGGGAGGAAAAGGATGGAGCAGAGAATAACAGAAAATATGGGCAGATCATTAAAAGAACATGGCTATCTGGATCCGGTATTTGTGGGCAAGGGGAGTTTCGCGAAGGTTTACCGCGTCCGGGACGAAAAAAGGGACTTTCAGGCATGTAAGATATCGAAAGTTACAGAACAGTGGGAACAGGAGTGTCGTAACAGCAGAGAGATCTGTCATCCTCTGTTTCCGGCCTACAGAGAACACTGGACAGACGGGGAATGGGGGTATCTGGTCATGGAATTCTGGGATGGCTGTGACTTGCGGAAAATGCTGGACAGGAGGGGGAGACTGTCACCGGGACAGGCGGCCCGGATAGCTTTGCAGATTACAGAGGGATTGCAATATCTGCATGAACGGCCGCATCCGTTTCTCTACCGGGATCTGAAGCCGGAAAATATCCGCATCCGCGTGGATGGCAGAGCGGGGATTCTGGATCTGGGATGTCTGTGGAACCGGGAGCAGGACTGGTCGGGAGCGGGAAACCGAAGCTTCAGCGCTCCGGAACAGTTCGTGCCGGGGGAGATTCCCGGGGAAGAGAGTGATGTCTATGCAGTGGGCAGACTGCTGGCAGTTATGTTGGGAGATGACACAGACGGCACAGTCAGACAATCTGGGGGAATAAGGAGGCGTAATGCGGAAAAACGTTGCGGACGAAAAGAGCAAAGACAGGAAAAATGGCTTCGCAAAGTGATCGCCATGGCAACCTGTGAAGAGCGTAAGGATCGTATCCCGGAGATCAAAATGCTGCGTACTCTTTTGATGGTGACGGATGATTCCGGGAGGGAGAGGAAACGTGCATGTAGGGCAGCTGATTTTTACTATGTCCGGAAGTTGTACTGCCCATAGTTGTACGTTCCGTGCTCGAACACAATCAAGAAATTTTACAAAAAAGTGCTTGCTGTTTTGGAGAGAAATGAGTATACTGTAACTAAAGGTTCAAAGAAGCGTATGAGGACCGGAAGCAATTAAATTTACATAGCAAAAAGGAGAAGAGTTATGCGTTTTTTTATTGACACTGCAAAAGTAGAAGACATTAAGAAAGCAAATGACATGGGGGTTATTTGCGGAGTAACTACCAATCCCTCCCTGATCGCAAAAGAGGGCAGAGATTTCGTAGAAGTGATCAAAGAGATTGCATCCATCGTGGACGGACCTATCAGCGGTGAGGTAAAGGCTACCACCGTAGATGCAGAGGGTATGATCAAAGAAGGAAGAGAGATTGCAGCGATCCATCCGAATATGGTCGTTAAGATCCCGATGACCATCGAAGGATTAAAGGCAACAAAAGTTCTTGCATCAGAAGGAATCAAGGTAAATGTGACTCTGATCTTCTCTGCAAATCAGGCACTTCTCGCAGCGAGAGCCGGTGCAGCTTACGTATCTCCGTTCTTAGGACGTCTCGATGATATCTCCCAGCCGGGTATCGATCTCATCGACACAGTTGCAGAAATCTTTGCTCTCCATGATATCGAGACAGAGATCATTGCGGCAAGTGTACGCCACACAATGCATGTGACAGAGTGCGCACTTGCAGGTGCAGATATTGCGACGGTTCCGTATAAGGTGATCGAGCAGATGACACATCACCCGTTAACAGATCAGGGAATTGAAAAATTCCGCAAAGACTATGAAGCAGTTTTTGGTAAATAAGGAAAATTCATGAGGACGCCTTAGGGCGTCCTTTTTTTGCACACTTTTCCATGGTAAAGAGGTAGTGGACAGAATAAAATATGGAAAGAGAAAGGTAAAACAAAAAATGGAAACATCAGCAAAACAAAACAGGGTAGCATTTGCTATCCTTCAGACCGCGATCATCCTGTTAGGCCTCACGGTCTACGCCGCGGGAGTTGTCCTCTTCATCCTCCCGTTAGATATGATCGCAGCGGGAACCACAGGACTGGGCCTTTTTGCACAGCATTTCTTCGCGATCCCGCTCTCCGGCTTCGTGGCAGCCTTCAATATCGTCATGTTCGGCATAGGCTGGGTGGAGCTCGGAAAAAAGTTCGCTGCGACTACCCTGATCGCGACCTTCTATTATCCGTTTATCCTGAACCGTTTAAGCGTGCTCGTGGGGGATTTTATATTCACAAAAGACCCGATACTCTGCGCGATCTTCGCGGGGATCATGATTGGTTTCTCATTGGGGATCGTGATCCGTTCCGGCGCGTCCACCGGTGGCATGGACATTCCGCCGCTTGTCCTGCAGAAACGCTTTAAGATCCCGGTATCCGTGTCCATGTATGCGTTCGATGTGACGATCCTCTTATCCCAGCTCCTTTTCCGTGACCGGGAGAAAATCCTCTACGGAATCATCATGGTCATGATCTACACCATGATCCTGGACAAGATGCTCGTGATGGGGAAAAAGCAGGTTCAGGCGAAGATCATCAGCGAGAAATACGAGGAGATCAACCTTGCGGTCCAGGAACAGCTTGACCGTGGGACGACCTTGTTTCAGGTGGAGGGCGGACACCTTAGAAAGCCGTCCATGGCTGTTGTCACCGTTGTTTCCGGCAGGGAACTTCAGAAATTAAACCGCATCGTCATGGATATCGACGGTGAGGCGTTCATGGTAGTCCATCAGGTCGGAGAAGTCCGCGGCCGTGGCTTTACAGAGATGAAACGCCACCTGGAAGCGGCTGGTTTAAAAAATTAAGCTGTGTACGAGGACTACGTTAGAAAAAAAGTTTCTTAATTTTTTCTGTCGAAAAAGCATAAAAATATTGCTAAGCAGGGGAAAAACTCCTTGAATTTTACGTCAAATCCGTTTATCATTAGAATAGGCAGAAATTTGATTTTCGTCAATTTAAGGAAAAATGGAGGACAGCAAAATGACAAAAACGTCGGCAATCAACAGAATTCATGATTTGCTTGATGACAACAGCTTTGTTGAGGTTGGTGCTTATATTACTGCCAGAAGCACTGATTACAACATGCAGTCTCAGGAAACTCCTGCAGATGGTGTTGTTACCGGTTATGGTACAATCAATGGCGCTCTCGTTTATGTGTACAGCCAGGACGCATCCGTAATGGGCGGATCCATCGGCGAAATGCACGCAAAGAAGATCGAGAAGCTCTATCATATGGCCATGAAAATGGGTGCTCCTATTATCGGGCTTGTTGACTGTGCAGGATTCAGACTTCAGGAGAACATGGATGCTCTGGACGGCTTCGGCAAACTTTATGTATGCCAGGCAATGGCATCCGGTGTGATCCCGCAGATTCAGGCTGTGTTTGGCAATTGCGGCGGCGGAATGGCAGTTGCATCTGAAATGGCTGATTTTACATTTATGGAGGAGAACGCAAAATTATTTGTGAATGCTCCGTTTGTAATCGCTGAGAACGATGCTGACAATTCCAGCGCTGAGTATCAGGCAAAAGAGACAGGAAATGTATGCGCAACTGGTTCCGAGAAAGATATTATGACCGAGATCAGAAACCTTGTTTCCATTCTCCCGGCTAACAACGAGGACGATATGTCTTACAGCGAATGTGAAGATGACTTAAACAGAATCTGCACAGATATCGAAAATTGCGCAGGCGATACATCCATCGCACTGTCCATGATCTCCGACGATGGCTTCTATATGGAAATGAAGAAGGACTATGCACCGGAGATGGTAACGGCATTTATCCGTTTAAACGGAGCTACCATCGGCTGTGTTGCAAACCGCAGCGAAGTTTATACAGACGGCGAGAAGACTGCCTCCTATGATGCAGCCCTTACCGCGACAGGATGTGAGAAGGCAGCAGCGTTTGTTAATTTCTGCAACGCTTTCGAGATCCCGGTACTTACACTCGTCAATGTAGATGGCTACAAGAACTGCAAATGCAACGAGAAGAAGATCGCGAAAGCGGCTGCACGCCTGACTTACGCGTTCGCTAACGCAGATGTTCCGAAGGTAACTGTCGTTGTCGGCAAGGCAAACGGAACAGCAGGTCTTACCATGAACAGCAAGTCCATCGGTTCTGACATTGTATACGCATGGAAGAACGCGAAGATCGGAGTTATGGAAGCAGCACCGGCTGTGAAGATCATGTATGCTGACGAGATCGCGAAGGCTGACAATGCGGCAGCCCTGATCAATGAGAAGACAGCACAGTATAATGAGATGCAGGCAAGCGCTCTCGCGGCAGCAAAGAGAGGATATGCAGATGATATCATCGAGGCTTCCGAGACAAGACAGCGTGTAGCCGCTGCATTTGAGATGCTGTTCACAAAAAGAGAGGATCGTCCGTCCAAAAAGCACGGAACGATCTAATATGAGGTGGCTGAAATATGAAACAGAGAATTAGAAGAATCTGGCTTGCACTCTGCATGGCAGTTTGTCTCTTCGCGCTTGCAGGATGCTCTGCAGCCGCTGACACCGCTGAAACAATCGATCCGCAGATCGAAATGGCGATGCAGTCCGGCTCTCAGCAGTACCTGGATCTGTTCAACCAGATGGATGATGCTTCCATCGAACAGGCCCTTGCAACAAGCGCAAAGAACAAAGATACTGTTATGGAGAATGCGTTAAAATCCTGGGATTCCATTAAGGATGACCTTGGTGCGTTCGTTTCCAGCGAGACAGCAGTCGTTACAAAGGGTGATGACGGCTATATCGCAAGAATGAACACCGTTTACGAAAAGAGAGCGATGGCAGACGAAGATCTCAGCAAAGTTGAGACAATTTCCTTCTCTCCGGTTTACACAACAGGCGAGAAGATGGCGAAAGCCGGAATGAATACCTTAATGGGTATGGGCGTTGTATTCGCAGTCCTGATCTTCATCAGCTGGCTGATCAGCATGTTCAAATACATCAGCGTATTTGAGGCAAAGATGAAAGCAAAGAAAAATGCGGCAGCGGCAGCACCTGTGGCAGCACCGGCGGCTCCGGCCCCTGCAGCAGCACCGGCTCCGACAGCAGCTCCGGCTGAGGAGGAGAACCTTACCGATGATACAGAACTCGTTTCCGTGATCACAGAAGCAATCGCAGCTTACGAGGGAAAAGAGACTGTTGACAACGGACTTGTAGTCCGCTCCATCAAACGTGTTTCTAACAGAAACTGGAATTAATATTATCAGGAGGAAATCACAATGAAAAATTATACAATCACAGTAAACGGTAATGTATATGAAGTAACAGTAGAAGAGGGCTTCACAGGCGCAGCTTCCGCACCGAAGGCAGCAGCACCGGCTCCGAAGGCAGCTCCGGCACCGGCAGCAGCACCGGCACCAGCTCCAGCACCGGCTCCGGCTCCAGCACCGGCAGCAGCACCGGCAGCAGCAGGCGGACAGACAGTAGAGGCTCCGATGCCAGGTAAGATCCTTGACATCAAAGTTAAAGTTGGTGACGCAGTTGGTTACGGTCAGTGTGTAATCGTTATGGAAGCAATGAAGATGGAGACAGAGATCGTAGCTCCGGCAGCAGGAACTGTTGCATCCATCAACGTAAGCACAGGCGATTCCGTTGAGACAGGTGCAGTTCTGGTTACCTTAAACTAAGCAGGAGGTGCCACACGTGAATATACTTTCAGTTTTCGTGGAGCTGCTCGCCCAGTCAGGTTTTGCCGCAATCACCTGGCAGCAGTGCGTAATGCTCCTTGTATCCTTCGTTTTATTATATCTTGCAATCAAGAAGCAGTTTGAGCCGCTCCTTCTGCTCCCGATCGCATTCGGTATGTTCCTTGCGAACCTTCCGCTTGCAGGTCTTATGAATGAGGCAGATCACTGGTATCAGTCCGGTGTGTTAAGAATTATGTACATGGGCGTTAAGTCCAGCTTATTCCCGTGCCTGATCTTCATGGCAGTCGGCGCGATGACAGACTTCGGTCCGTTGATCGCAAACCCGGTCAGCCTTCTTCTCGGTGCAGCTGCTCAGTTCGGTATCTATGTTGCATTTACACTCGCAAATGCAACCGGACTTTTCACACCGGGTGAGTGTGCAGCGATCGGTATCATCGGCGGTGCTGATGGCCCGACCGCGATCTATATCGCAAATAATCTGGCTCCGGATCTTGTAGCTCCGATCGCCGTAGCCGCATATTCCTACATGGCTCTGATCCCGCTGATCCAGCCGCCGATCATGAAGCTCCTTACAACAAAGAAAGAGCGTCAGATCGTTATGAAGCAGTTAAGAAAAGTCAGCAAAGTCGAGAAGGTTGTATTCCCGGTATTCGTTGTTCTGTTCTGCTCCCTGCTTCTTCCGTCCGTAGCACCGCTTCTTGGTATGCTGATGCTCGGTAACCTGTTCCGTGAGTCCGGCGTTACTGGAAGACTTTCCGATACCGCGCAGAACGCACTTTGTAACATGGTTACAATCATGCTCGGCACAACCGTAGGCGCTACAGCAAACGGAGAGATCTTCCTCCGTGTACAGACGATTGCAATCATCTGCATGGGTCTTCTTGCTTTCGCATTCGCGACAGTCGGAGGTATCCTGCTTGGTAAAGTCCTGTGTGCGATCACAGGCGGCAAGATCAACCCGCTGATCGGTTCTGCAGGTGTATCTGCCGTTCCGATGGCAGCCCGTGTATCCCAGACTGTTGGTGCCAAGGAAAATCCGACCAACTTCCTTCTGATGCACGCTATGGGTCCGAACGTAGCAGGTGTTATCGGTTCTGCAGTAGCAGCCGGTTACTTCATGCTGATGTTCAAGGCCTGATCGAAACCCTTCGAAACGGAACAAGAAATTGAAATTCATTCCGTATCGCGGTATATTTTTACAGGAATTAAAAGCAGTTCAGGCCTGTCTGAGGAGAACAGGCAGGCCTTTTAACTGCAAATATAAATAAAGGAGGCTTTATTGTGGCTAATAAAGTTATGTCATTACACGATGCCGTAGAGAAGTATGTACATGATAACGATGTACTCTGCCTCGGCGGATTTACAACAAACCGTAAACCGTACGCTGCTGTTTACGAGATCCTTCGTCAGGGTAAAACTGGTTTTGTAGGCTGGTCCGGCCCGGCAGGCGGAGACTGGGACTCCTTAATCGGTGAGGGTCGTGTAAGAGCTTACATCAACTGCTACACAGCAAACTCTGGTTATACAAACGTTGCACGTCGTTTCCGTGCTGCAATCGAGAAAGGTGAGCTTACATATGAGGACTACTCCCAGGACGTTCTTATGTTACAGCTTCACGCAGCTTCCCTTGGTCTTCCGTACCTCCCGGTAAGAATGATGCAGGGCTCCGGTCTTGTTAAATTCTGGGGTATCAGCGAAGAGAAGAGAAAAACAATG
>OHQY01000232.1_pt1 | contig 15295 bp, 10 predicted proteins | sample 1578311 | NCBI WGS metagenome assembly OHQY01 (sample SAMEA3879545, study PRJEB24766) | human gut metagenome | biome: human-associated habitat; feature: feces | place: USA | collected 1985/1987 | reverse complement strand
AGTTGATAGAGCATTAGCCTTCCAAGCTGAGGGTCGCGAGTTTGAGCCTCGTCTTCCGCTCCAGAAATGCAGTTGACGCGTGATGCAAACCTCTTTGAGGAGAGGTATTGCGTCGCTCGTCACTCTTGCGAAACGACAGACGTTTTGAAGAGCAGAATTTTTATAAAATCTTAATACTTTTATACTATGGCAAAAGAAAAATTCGACCGTTCCAAACCGCATGTGAACATCGGTACTATCGGTCACGTTGATCACGGTAAGACGACTCTTACTGCAGCGATCACCACCGTTCTGGCTAAAAAAGGCCTTTCTGAGCTTCGTTCGTTCGATTCTATCGACAACGCTCCCGAGGAGAAAGAGCGTGGTATTACGATCAACACTTCGCACGTTGAGTACCAGACTGCAAATCGTCACTATGCACACGTTGACTGCCCGGGTCACGCCGACTATGTGAAGAACATGGTTACCGGTGCCGCACAGATGGACGGTGCGATTCTGGTTGTTGCCGCAACCGACGGTCCGATGCCTCAGACCAACGAGCACGTGCTGCTGGCTCGCCAGGTGAACGTACCGAAGATCGTTGTGTTCCTGAACAAATGCGATATGGTGGACGATCCCGAGATGCTCGACCTGGTCGAGATGGAGGTTCGTGATCTGCTGAGCAAATACGACTACGATGGCGACAACGCTCCTATCATCCGTGGTTCCGCACTGGGTGGTCTGAACGGCGAGGCTAAGTGGGAAGACAAGATCATGGAGCTGATGAACGCTGTTGACGAGTATATTCCGATCCCGCAGCGTGAGAACGAGAAGCCGTTCCTGATGCCTGTCGAGGACGTATTCTCGATCACCGGCCGTGGTACCGTGGTTACGGGCCGTATCGAAACCGGTGTTATCCACGTAGGTGATCCCGTTGAGATCATCGGTCTGGAGGAGAAGACGCTGACTTCGACTTGTACGGGTGTGGAGATGTTCCGCAAGTTGCTCGATGAGGGCGAGGCCGGTGACAACGTAGGTCTGCTGCTCCGCGGTATCGACAAGAAAGAGGTTAAGCGCGGTATGGTTGTCGCTAAACCGGGTTCTATCACTCCGCACACCAAGTTCCAGGCTGAGGTTTATATCCTGAAGAAGGAAGAGGGGGGCCGTCACACGCCGTTCCACAACAAATACCGTCCCCAGTTCTATCTGCGTACGATGGACGTAACCGGTGAGGTTACTCTTCCCGAAGGCGTAGATATGGTGATGCCGGGCGACCACGTAACGATCACCGTTGAGTTGATCTACCCGGTTGCACTCAACGAAGGTCTGCGTTTCGCAATCCGCGAGGGTGGCCGTACGGTAGGTGCAGGTCAGATTCTGAAGATTCTCGCCTAATCCCAGGGATATTTCAGTAGTGCAGGGATTGACTTGCACTACTTTTTAGGAGCATAGTTCAAGGGTAGAATAGCGGTCTCCAAAACCGTTGATGGGAGTTCGAATCTCTCTGCTCCTGCTAAAATAAAGTAAGAAGAATATGTTCAATTACGTAAAAGAATCTTATAACGAATTGGTTCATAAAGTGACCTGGCCGACGTTCGCACAGTTGCAGAACTCGACGGTAGTGGTGATGGTCGCTTCGTTGATCTTCGCCATCGTGATTTTGGCGATGGACATTTCGTTTGAGAACATTATGGAGGCTATCTACAGGACCCTGGCTAAGCTCGGTCGTTAATTGTTTTTGTGACCATGAGCGAAACAGCGAAACAGTGGTATGTAGTTCGTACGATCGGAGGCAAGGAGAATAAGGTAAAAGAGTACATCGAATCCGAAATCCGCCACAGCCACCTGGAAGAGTATATTTCGCAGGTGCTGATTCCGACCGAAAAAGTCTATACGATCCGTAACGGTAAGAAGGTTTCCAAAGAGAAGGTTTCTTATCCGGGATATGTATTGATTGAAGCCGCCTTTGTCGGTCAGATCCCTATTATCATTCGTAATATTCCCAACGTGCTCGGTTTTTTGGGTGACACCAAGGAGGACAGCCGCAAGATGATCGCTACGCCCCTGCGTCCGCAGGAGGTCAGCCGCATCCTGGGGCGTGTCGATGAATTGAGTTCGATGGAGGAAGAAAACGAAATACCATTCTTTGTCGGCGAAACCATCAAAGTTACAGATGGTCCTTTTTCAAGCTTCCAAGGTACCATTGAGGCCGTCGACAACGAGCGCAAGAAACTCACGGTATCGGTGAAGATATTCGGGCGCAAAACTCCTATGGAGTTGAGTTTCACACAAGTTGAAAAAGAATAATTAACCAAGGAAAACTATGGCAAAAGAGGTTGCTGCATTTATCAAATTGCAGATCAAAGGTGGTGCTGCCAATCCTTCTCCCCCGGTGGGACCAGCATTGGGTTCAAAAGGAGTCAATATTATGGACTTCTGCAAGCAGTTCAATGCCAGAACACAAGACAAGGCGGGAAAAGTTCTTCCGGTCATCATCACGGTTTACAGCGACAAGTCGTTTGACTTCATCGTAAAACAGCCGCCTGTAGCCATTCAACTCAAGGAGGCAGCCAAAGCTAAATCGGGTTCCGCACAGCCCAACCGCGACAAGGTCGGTCAGGTGACGTGGGATCAGGTGCGTGAGATCGCTCAGGACAAGATGTCCGATATGAACTGTTTCACGATCGAGGCTGCTATGCGTATGATCGCTGGTACTGCGCGCAGTATGGGTATCAACGTCGTTGGAGAATTTCCTAACAAGTAATTGCAATTACAAGAATGAGTAAGTTGACAAAAAATCAAAAAATTGCCTACGCGAAGGTCGAGCCCGAAAAGGCTTACAAGCTTACGGAGGCCGCAGCTCTTCTGAAGGAGATTACTTTTACGAAATTTGATGCTTCGGTGGATGTTGATGTGCGTCTGGGCGTGGATCCGCGTAAGGCCAACCAGATGGTGAGAGGCGTTGTGACTCTTCCTCATGGTACGGGTAAGCAGGTACGGGTTCTCGTGCTCTGTACTCCGGAAAAAGAGGCCGAAGCGCAGGCTGCCGGTGCCGACTACGTAGGTTTGGATGAATACGTCGAGAAGATCAAGTCCGGTTGGACGGATATCGATGTGATCATCTGTACGCCGAACGTGATGGGTAAGGTGGGGGCGCTGGGTCGTATTCTGGGTCCCCGCGGCCTGATGCCGAACCCCAAGACCGGCACGGTTACGATGGAAGTTGGAAAGGCTGTAAGTGAGGTAAAATCGGGTAAGATCGACTTCAAAGTGGACAAGTTCGGTATTATCCACACTTCAGTTGGTAAGATTTCGTTCTCTGCGGAGCAGATTGCCGATAACGTGAATACGGTGCTCAGCATGATTATGAAATTGAAACCGGCTGCAGCGAAAGGTTCTTATGTTAAGAGTATTTTCCTCTCGACGACTATGAGCCCTGGCTTGCAGATCGATGCTAAATCAGTAGAAACTAAATAAGAGGGAGGATTTAAGAGATGACGAAGGAAGAAAAATTGGTTGTCATTGACAGCCTCGCCGAGCAGCTCAACGAGTATCCTCACTTTTACATTACGAACATCGAGGCTTTGAATGCTGAGCAGACTGCGTCGTTGCGTCGCAAGTGCTTCGAAAGCGACATCAAGCTGGTGGTCGTAAAGAACACGCTTCTTGCCAAAGCGCTGGAGCGGGTGGAGAAAGCGGATGCTGATTTGGTGAAAGTATTGGAGGGTTCGACCTCGGTAATGTTCGCCCACACGGGCAAGACGCCTGCGGTGCTGATCAAGGAGTTCCGCAAGACTTCCGACAAGCCGGTACTGAAAGCGGCGTACGTGGAAGGCTGCGTGTATGTAGGCGACAACCAGTTGGACACTCTGTGCAACATTAAGAGCCGGGAGGAGCTTATCGGCGATATCATCGCCCTGCTGCAATCTCCTGCGAAGAATGTTATCTCTGCATTGCAGTCTAATGCAGGCCAAAAGATTGCGGGTATCGTAAAGACGCTCGAAGAAAGAAATTAACAAACAAGAATTCAAACAAAATTTAATAAGATTGAACTTATGGCAGATGTAAAAAAATTAGCTGAAGAATTGGTAAATTTGACAGTTAAGGAGGTAAACGAGTTGGCTACGATCCTCAAAGAGGAGTACGGCATTGAACCCGCAGCTGCAGCCGTTGCTGTTGCAGCGCCTGCTGCCGCCGCCGGAGAGGCTGCTGCCGCTGAGAAGAGCGCATTCGACGTGATTCTGAAGAACGCTGGCCAGTCGAAGCTCCAGGTTATCAAAGTTGTGAAGGATATCGCAGGCCTGTCGCTGGGCGATGCCAAGGCTTTGGTTGATGCTGCTCCGAAAGCAATCAAGGAGGGTGTTTCCAAGGAGGAGGCCGAGTCGATCAAGGCTCAGCTCGAAGAGGCAGGTGCTGAAGTTGAGGTTAAGTAGTTTCTACTTAAAAGTTTCAGGACAAACTCAGGGTATAGGGCTTACGCTGCTGTAAGCTCTATGCCTTTTCTGGTCTAAAGATTAGAAGTGCCGACAGGAGCTGTGTCTGGTCTTTGGAAGTTTGGATGCTCTCAGGGTGTAATCTGTTTACACTGGGGGCATTAGCGGGATTAGAAGAGGTCCGCTGCGGGGGCTTCCCCCGGAATACTTAAACCTTCAACTTTAATTTGGATTTTACCGATGTCCACGACAAAAACACAACAAAGAGTTAGCTTTTCGACAGTCAAGAACCGGGTGCCTTATCCCGACTTGCTGGAGGTACAGCTTAAATCGTTCCGGGATTTTTTCCAGATGGACACCACGGCCGAGAATCGTAAGAACGAGGGGCTGTATAAGGTGTTTCAGGAGAATTTTCCCATTACCGATACCAGAAACAATTTCGTTCTGGAGTTCATCGACTACTATATCGACCCGCCCCGCTATTCGATCGAAGAGTGTCTGGAACGCGGCCTGACTTATAGTGTTCCCTTAAAAGCCAAATTGAAACTATATTGTACCGATGACGAGCACGAAGATTTCGGCGTGGTCGTGCAGGATGTCTATTTCGGTACGATTCCCTATATGACCGAACGCGGTACGTTCGTCATCAACGGTGCCGAGCGCGTCATCGTTTCGCAGCTCCACCGCTCGCCGGGCGTGTTCTTCGGACAGAGCATGCACACCAACGGTACGAAGCTCTATTCAGCTCGTATCATCCCGTTCAAGGGATCGTGGATCGAGTTCGCTACCGACATCAACAACGTGATGTACGCGTACATCGACCGTAAGAAAAAGTTGCCCGTTACGACCCTGCTGCGTGCCATCGGTTTCGAAGCCGATCAGCAGATCCTCGAGATTTTCGATCTCGCGGACGAAGTGAAAGTGACCAAAGCCGCTCTGAAGAAGGCCGTCGGCCGCAAGTTGGCCGCCAGGGTTCTTTCGACCTGGGTCGAGGATTTCGTGGACGAGGATACGGGCGAGGTGGTTTCGATCGAACGTAACAACGTGATCGTTGACCGAGAAACGGTGCTCCAGGAAGAGCATATCGACCAGATTATCGAGAGCGGTGCCAAGACGATTCTGCTGCATAAGGAGAATCTGTCGGGTATCGATTTCTCTATTATATACAATACTTTACAGAAAGATCCGTGTAACTCCGAAAAAGAAGCCGTGGTGTATATCTATCGCCAGTTGCGTGCTTCGGAGCCGCCCGACGAGGCTACGGCCCGCGACGTGATCGAGAAGCTCTTCTTCTCGGACAAGCGTTACGACCTGGGCGATGTCGGCCGTTATCGGATCAACAAGAAGCTCGATTTGGACATCGATCCGGCGATCCGCACGCTGACGCGCGAGGACATCATCGCCATCATCAAGTACCTGATCCAGCTCATCAACTCGAAAGCCGAGGTGGACGATATCGACCACCTCTCGAACCGTCGTGTCCGCACGGTGGGCGAGCAGCTTTCCAACCAGTTCTCGGTAGGTTTCGTGCGCATGGCGCGTACCATCCGCGAGCGTATGAACGTGCGTGACAACGAAGTCTTCACGCCGGTGGATCTGATCAACGCCAAGACGCTCTCTTCGGTGATCAATTCGTTCTTCGGCACTTCGCAGCTTTCGCAGTTCATGGACCAGATCAACCCGCTGGCCGAAATCACGCACAAGCGTCGTCTGTCGGCCCTCGGTCCCGGCGGTCTTTCGCGTGACCGTGCCGGTTTCGAAGTCCGCGACGTGCACTACACGCACTACGGCCGTCTTTGCCCGATCGAGTCTCCCGAAGGCCCGAACATCGGTCTGATTTCGTCGCTCTGCGTCTATGCCAAGATCTCCGACATGGGATTCATCGAGACTCCTTACCGTACCGTGACCAACGGACAGGTGGATCTCAACAATGCCGATATCAAATATTATTCGGCCGAAGAGGAGGAGGGGCAGGTGGTCGCCCAGTCGAATGTTCCGATCGACGACGAGGGCCATTTCCTGCAGCCCGACCGCATCAAGGCCCGTGAAGGCGCCGATTTCCCCGTTGTGACGGCCCAGGAGGTGACGCTCATGGACGTAGCTCCGAACCAGATCGCGTCGATCGCGGCGAGCCTGATTCCCTTCCTGGAGCACGACGATGCGAACCGTGCCCTCATGGGATCGAACATGATGCGCCAGGCCGTGCCGCTGGTGACCTGCGAGTCGCCGATCGTCGGTACGGGTATCGAAAAGGATATGATCTCCGACAGTCGCATCCAGATCATCGCCGAGGGCGACGGTGAGGTGGTATTTGCGGATGCAACCAAGATTCAGATCAAATACCAGCGGACGGAAGAGGAGGTGATCTGCTCGTTCGAGCCGGAAATTACGACTTATGAACTGCCTCGCTACCGTCGTACGAACCAGAATACGTCGATCACGTTGAAACCGGCCGTTCTGACGGGTGACAAGGTGACCAAAGGCCAGATCCTGACCGAAGGTTATTCGACGCAGAAGGGCGAGTTGGCGTTGGGGCGTAACCTGAAGGTGGCTTTCATGCCTTGGAAGGGTTACAACTTCGAGGATGCCATCGTGATTTCGGAGCGTATCCAGCGCGAGGACATTTTCACTTCGGTCCATGTCGATGAGTACATCATGGAGGTCCGCGACACCAAGCGCGGCGTCGAGGAGCTGACCTCGGATATTCCGAACGTGAGCGAGGACGCTACCAAGGATCTGGATGCCAACGGTATTATCCGTATAGGTGCTAACGTGCATCCGGGGGACATCCTGATCGGTAAGATCACTCCGAAAGGCGAGAGCGATCCTTCGCCCGAGGAGAAGCTGCTCCGTGCGATCTTCGGCGACAAGGCCGGCGACGTGAAGGACGCTTCGCTCAAGGCGCAGCCGTCGTTGCACGGTGTGGTGATCGACACGAAGCTTTACAGCCGTGCCGGCAAGGAGAACAAGCGTGCGGGAAAGAGCTCGGAGAAGCTGCAGATTGAGAAGCTCGACGAGAAGTTCGCAGCCCAGGTCGCCGACCTGACCAAGCAGCTCGTAAACAAACTTTATACGCTGCTTCAGGGCAAGACGACTACGGGTATCACCGATTACTTCGGTGTGGAACTCTATCCTGCCGGAACGAAATTCACCCAGAAGCTGCTCGATGAGCTCTCCCGCAAAGTCACCGACGAGAAGTCGGGCGTTGCAATGGGGTACCTGAACCTGGGGACCTGCAAGTGGACGGGCGACAGCCACCTCGATGCGCTGGTAGAGAAGACGATCAACAACTATACGATCGAATGGAAGAAGGCCGATGCCGCGATCAAGCGTGAGAAATACAACCTCACCAACGGCGACGAACTTCCCCAGACGGGCGTGATCCAGATGGCCAAGGTCTATATCGCCAAGAAGCGCAAGCTGAAGGTGGGCGACAAGATGGCCGGCCGTCACGGCAACAAGGGTATCGTGGCCCGTGTCGTGCGCGACGAGGATATGCCGTTCCTCGAGGACGGTACGATCGTCGATATCTGCCTGAACCCGCTGGGTGTGCCTTCGCGTATGAACCTCGGTCAGATTTACGAAACCGTGCTCGGCTGGGCCGGCAAGGAGCTGGGACTGAAGTTCGCGACGCCTATTTTCGACGGGGCAAGCCTTGATGATTTGAATACATGGACCGATAAAGCCGGACTTCCTCGTTATGGTAAGACCTATTTGTATGACGGTGGCACAGGCGAGCGTTTCGACCAGCCGGCTACGGTGGGTGTGATCTACATGCTCAAGCTCGGCCACATGATCGACGACAAGATGCACGCCCGTTCGATCGGTCCCTATTCGCTTATCACGCAACAGCCGCTCGGCGGTAAGGCGCAGTTCGGCGGTCAGCGTTTCGGTGAGATGGAGGTTTGGGCGCTCGAAGGATTCGGCGCCGCCAATATCCTGCAGGAGATCCTGACCATCAAGTCGGATGACGTGATGGGTCGTGCCAAGGCTTACGAGGCCATCGTCAAAGGCGACAACCTGCCCAAGCCGGGTATTCCCGAGGCAATGAACGTGTTGCTGCACGAGTTGCGCGGTCTGGCCCTTTCGGTCAAGCTGGAGTAAGGGAAGGTAGGTAGTAGTATATAGAGGATAAGAAAAAAGCATTGCATTATGTCATTCAATAAAGACAATAAAGTGAATAACGGTTACAGCTCCATTTCGATCGGACTGGCTTCGCCGGAAGAGATTCTGGCGCAGTCGAGCGGCGAGGTGCTGAAGCCCGAAACCATTAACTATCGTACCTACAAGCCTGAACGCGACGGTCTTTTCTGCGAGCGTATCTTCGGTCCCGTGAAAGACTACGAGTGCCATTGCGGCAAGTACAAGCGTATCCGTTACAAGGGCATCGTCTGCGACCGTTGCGGCGTGGAGGTGACCGAGAAAAAGGTGCGCCGCGAGCGCATGGGCCACATTTCGCTGGTGGTGCCGGTGGTGCATATCTGGTATTTCCGCTCCCTGCCCTCGAAGATCGGCTATCTGCTGGGTATCCCTTCCAAGAAGCTGGAGGCGATCATCTATTACGAGCGCTATGTGGTAATCAACGCCGGTGCTGCCGCCGAGCAGGGTGTGGAACGGTTGCAGACCCTTTCGGAGAAAGAGTATCTGGACATCGTGGGCGCGCTGCCGAAGGGCAACCAGTCGCTCGATGACAGCGATCCCAACAAGTTCGTGGCCCAGATGGGTGCCGAGGCGATCTATACGTTGCTTCAGCAGGTCGATCTGGATTCCATGTCCTATGCCCTGCGTCACAAGGCTTCGACGGAAACCTCGCAGCAGCGCAAGAGCGAGGCGCTCAAATGCCTGAATGTGATCGAGATGTTCCGTGCTTCGGAAGGCCGGAACAAACCCGAGTGGATGGTGCTGAAGGTGCTGCCGGTGATTCCTCCCGAGCTGCGCCCGCTGGTGCCGCTGGACGGCGGACGTTTCGCCACGTCGGATCTGAACGACCTCTACCGTCGCGTCATCATCCGTAACAACCGTCTGAAGCGTCTGATCGAGATCAAGGCTCCGGAGGTGATTCTGCGCAACGAGAAACGTATGTTGCAGGAGGCGGTCGATTCGCTGTTCGACAACTCGCGCAAGAGCAACGCCGTGAAGAACGAAAGCAACCGTGCCCTCAAGTCGCTGTCCGACTCGCTCAAGGGCAAGCAGGGTCGCTTCCGTCAGAACCTGCTGGGTAAGCGTGTCGATTATTCGGCCCGTTCGGTCATCGTCGTCGGTCCTGAACTGAAGATGCACGAGATGGGTATTCCGAAGGATATGGCGGCCGAACTCTATAAGCCGTTCGTAATCCGCAAGCTCATCGAGCGCGGTATCGTCAAGACGGTGAAATCGGCCAAGAAGATCATCGACCGGAAAGACCCCGTTATCTGGGGTATTCTGGAGAACGTCATCAAGGGGCATCCGGTGCTGATGAACCGTGCCCCGACGTTGCACCGTCTGGGTATCCAGGCCTTTCAGCCCAAATTGATCGAGGGCAAGGCCATGCAGCTGCACCCGTTGGCTTGTACGGCGTTCAACGCCGACTTCGACGGTGACCAGATGGCCGTGCATCTGCCGCTGGGCAATGCCGCCATTCTGGAGGCCCAGCTGCTCATGCTCGGTTCGCACAACGTCCTGAACCCCGCGAACGGCGCTCCTATCACCGTGCCTTCGCAGGACATGGTTCTCGGTCTGTACTATATCACCAAGCCCCGCAAGGGCGTCAAAGGCGAAGGCCTTACTTTCTATGGTCCCGAGGAGGCGATCATCGCTTACAACGAGAAGCGGGCCGATCTGCATGCGCAGGTGAAATGTATGGTCAGCGACGTGGACGAGAACGGCAACAAGGTGCGGGTACTGAAGGAAACGACTATCGGCCGCATCCTGTTCAACCAGGTGGTGCCCGAAGAGGTCGGTTATATCAATGAGGTGCTTACCAAGCGTTCGCTGCGCGACATTATCGCCGTGGTGATGAAGAAGGCGGGTGCCGACAAGGTGGCTGCATTCCTCGACGATATCAAGGCGATGGGGTACCAGATGGCCTTCCAGGGCGGTCTGTCGTTCAACCTCGATGCCGTGATCATCCCCGAAGAGAAGGAGAAGCTCGTGCAGGAGGGCTACGAACGTTCGGACTCCATCATGGAGGACTACAACATGGGTCTTATCACCAACAACGAACGCTACAACCAGATCATCGACATCTGGACCAATATCAATACGAAACTCACCAAGACGGTGATCGACACCCTGATCAAGGATGACGACGGTTTCAACCCGGTCTATATGATGCTGGACTCCGGAGCCCGCGGTTCGAAGGAGCAGATCCGTCAGCTTTCGGGTATGCGCGGTCTGATGGCCAAGCCGCAGAAGTCTGGTGTCGAGGGCGGTCAGCAAGTTATCGAAAACCCGATTCTCTCGAACTTCAAGGAGGGTCTTTCGGTGCTCGAATACTTCATCTCTACGCACGGTGCCCGTAAGGGTTTGGCCGATACGGCGCTGAAAACGGCCGATGCCGGTTACCTGACGCGCCGTCTGGTGGACGTTGCGCAGGATGTAATCATCAACGAGGAGGATTGCGGTACGCTGCGCGGTTTGACGGCTACGGCCATCAAGCGCAACGACGACGTGGTGCAGACGCTCTACGATCGCATCCTGGGCCGCACGGCTCTGAACGATGTGATTCACCCGCTCACGGGCGAGGTGCTCTGCAAGGCCGGTGAGGAGATCACGGAGTCGATTGCCGAGGCCATCGAGAAATCGCCGCTGGAGTCCGTCGAAATCCGTTCGGTGCTTACCTGCGAATCGCGTCGCGGCGTTTGTGCGAAGTGCTACGGACGCAACCTGGCTACGGCCCGCATGGTACAGCGTGGCGAAGTGGTTGGCGTCATCGCGGCACAGTCCATCGGTGAGCCGGGTACGCAGCTGACCCTCCGTACGTTCCACGTCGGCGGTGTGGCGGCCGGTACGGCTGTCGAGACCAATGTGGTTTCGAAATACGAAGGTCGTCTGGAGATCGACGAGCTTCGCACCGTGAAGGGCAAGAACCCGCAGGGCGAAGCCGTGGACATCGTCATTTCGCGTCAGTCGGAGTTCCGCATCGTGGATCCCAAGACCGAAATCGTGCTTTATACGCACAACCTGCCTTACGGTTCGATGCTCTATATGAGCGACGGTGCCGAAGTCAAGAAGGGCGACATGATCTGCGAGTGGGATCCGTACAACGCGGTAATCATCTCCGAGCATGAGGGTAAAGCTGTTTATGACAGTGTTATCGAGGGTGTTACTTACCGTGACGAGCGCGATGAGCAGACCGGTCTTTCGGAGAAGGTAATCATCGAATCCAAGGATAAGACCAAGAACCCCGTGATCAAGGTGATCAACAAGGAGGGCGAAGAGGTCAAATCCTACAACTTGCCGGTGTCGGCCCACGTGGTTGTCAAGGACAATGCAAAGATCAAGGCCGGCGATATCCTGATCAAGATCCCGCGTGCCGTCGGCAAGTCGGGCGGCGATATCACCGGTGGTCTGCCGCGTGTTACGGAGTTGTTCGAGGCCCGCAACCCGTCCAATCCGGCCATCGTTTCGGAGATCGACGGCGAGGTGACCTTCGGCAAGATCAAGCGCGGTAACCGTGAGATCATCATCACGTCAAAAGAAGGTGACGTACGCCGTTACCTGGTGCCGCTGTCGCGTCAGATCATCGTTCAGGAGAACGACTACGTGAAGGCCGGCGGTGCGCTTTCGGACGGTGCCATTACCCCGAGCGATATTCTCAATATCCTGGGTCTGACGAAGGTGCAGGAGTACATCGTCAATGAGGTGCAGGAGGTGTACCGTATGCAGGGCGTGAAGATCAACGACAAGCATTTCGAGGTGATCGTACGCCAGATGATGTCGAAAGTCAAGATCGAAGATCCGGGTGATACCCGCTTCTTCGAGGATCAGATCGTCGATAAATGGGAGTTTATGGACGTGAACGACGAGCTTTATGACAAGGTGGTCGTAACGGATGCCGGCGACTCTACGGCCGTACAGCCGGGGCAGATTATCTCGATGCGCAAGTTGCGTGATGAGAATTCGAGCCTCAAGCGTCGTGACCTGAATCTCGTCAAGGAGCGTGATATCGTTCCTGCGACTTCCACGCAGATTCTGCAGGGTATTACCCGTGCCGCATTGCAGACTTCGAGCTTCATTTCGGCCGCTTCCTTCCAGGAGACGACCAAGGTGCTGAACGAAGCTGCGATCCAGGGCAAGGTCGATCCGTTGGAGAACCTGAAGGAGAACGTGATTTGCGGCCACCTGATTCCCGGTGGTACCGGTATGCGGGAGTACGACAATCTGGTCGTAGGATTGAAGGAGGATCTGGAGGCGATTCAGGCTGCCAAGTAATAGATAATTTTTATCATAATCGAACGGGAGCGGACGGAAAGTCTGCTCCCGTTTTTTATGGGGTTTTGTCACCTGCTTCCGGAAGATGGCGGACTTCGTTGCGGAGTTTTTTGGTCGCTTCGCAGTTCAAGCCATGTCGGGCGAATAACCGGGACACCGAATTGTTCTGGCTCGTTTTTGTGGCTGCAATGGAAGAAACCGGATCGAACGAAACTATTTCGGATGTCGATATGATCGGTGGTATGCCGTTGAAAGCTGGCTTTCGATCGGATTATATGGGGAGCAATATGCAAACAGGACGACCGGGTAGGTCGTCCTGAAGAGAAGATAGTAGCTCCACCGCGACTCGAACGCGAATTTGAAGTTTAGGAAACTTCCGTTCTATCCCTTGAACTATGGAGCCTTGTAAAGCTGTCCGGCTTCTTCCCGAAGTCGTTTCGGCCGGGAGGAATCGTTGGCTTTCGATCGGGAAGCGTGTGTCGTGCCGGAGATCCCGATAAACAGAAACAGTGCGTACCGGGAAAGTACGCACTGCAAATATAGTGATTTTTACGGGAAATCGGGGCGGTTTTAGAATTTCAGGTTCACTCCGATAGCGAAAGTGTGCGCCGACAGGGAATAGTTGCCCGAAAAAGGCTGGATCGCCTTGTCGTTTGCCGTGGTATGAGCCTGGATTTTCGCTTGCTCCGGGGCCATTCCGCCTGCGATGAGCTGCCCGTATGTCTGTGCATAGACCGCTTTGTAAGTGAGTGAATTGTAGTAGTCGCACGATCCCGTCCGCTCCGGGTCTGCCGAGGTGATATATCCGTATGCCAGATCGATCGATACGTTTTTGCAGGGGTTGATCGTCACGCCGGCCGTGTAGGATACTTTGGTCATCGAAGGGGTTTCGGGGTTGAGGAAATCGCTCCGTACGGGGCTTTCATCTACGTACATACCCAGGCGTGCCGTGACGAATTTGCAGGCGTGGTATTGGACGCCGATACGGGTGGCCACCGTGTTCTTATAGTTCTTGATGCTCGTCGGCAGATCGTAAACCGATGCCCCGGTCGTCGGGTCGGTAATATCTACGTGGAGCGATTTATAGGCGCTCCACAGGACGTATTGGATGTCGAAAGCCATTTCCCACTTCGGGGTCGGTCGGAAGCCCACGCCCCAAGCGAGGTTGGCCGGCAGCGGGAGTTCCGTTTCGACGCAAGCGCTGCTCAAGTCGGGAATCATTCCCGTTGCCTGGAGGACCTGCCCGATTTCGGGAGAGGCATACAGGAGGTTGGCCGTGCCGCTTGCCACTTTCATCTTCACTTTCGAACGATAGGAGAAACCAAGGGTCCATTCCGGGGTGATGTCCCACAGGATACCTACGTTTACGCCGATCGCAGTTTTGGCGTCGCCTTTGATCCGGGCGGATACCAGGGAGCGATCTCCTGCCTGGGTGAACAGTTCGGCGTATTGTCCCTGCCCTGCGGCGGTCAGCAATCCGGCGATCGTATTGTTCGTCGCTTCGCCGACGGGGAACATGGAGCGCGACAGGTCGAACGTACCCCAGGTGATCGTCATGCCGACACCTACCGAGAGTTTATCCCAGAATTTGTAGGAGATCGTCGGCTGCAATGTATAGGCTTGCAGGTCGATGCTTTGGATCAGATGTGCTCCGACCCAGTTGTCGCCCCAGTTCATAGACGAGCCGTAAGGGGTATAAAATCCCAGGCCGACGGCCAGATTTTTGGTGGCTTTGTAGTTGAAATAGGCGTAGAGCGGCGTCGAAATCTTGTTGTCCGAGTGGGCTTGGATCTGCGGATTGCCCCGGTAGTCGTTGTTCGACAGGTACGTTGCATTGGATTTGATGCCCGTGATGCCGACCGAGAAGGAGAATCGGGAGGTTTGGAAGGCGGTTCCCGCCGGGTTGAAGTAGATCGACTCGGAATTGAGTTTCATACCTGTTCCCACGTGTCCCATTCCCAACTGTTTTGCACTCAAGGTATTGACTTGGTAGCCTTCGGCGCAGACCGCCGTTGCGAACAGCAGGGCCGAGATCGTTAGTAGCAGTTGCTTCATAATCAAAGTTTTAGTTGATAATTTGAAAAATATATTGATTTCTGTGGTAAGTTTATGCGCTCGGACGAGTTTCGGAGCGATTCTCATCCATGCTTTCAAAAATGCTTGTCTTAAAACGGAGCAAAAGTACGAAAACAAAGTCGAGTAGGAAAATATTTTGTTCGTAATTTCTTAAAAAGTGGACTAAAATGGATATAATTGGTCAGAATTGGATTCGATTCGAAAATAACAGGAAAGTAAAATACCGTTGTTCGAGATCAGATTTCATTGTTTCAGGACGTTTTTTTGATCGGGGGACTTGGAATTACCCGGAGGAAAGATTTGGCAGAATCGAAAATCCGTTATACTTTTGCACTCGGAGAGATGGCAGAGTGGTCGATTGCGGCGGTCTTGAAAACCGTTGAGCTGCGAGGCTC